>OAVB01002022.1_pt1 | contig 10898 bp, 10 predicted proteins | sample 1516871 | NCBI WGS metagenome assembly OAVB01 (sample SAMEA2580069, study PRJEB22360) | human gut metagenome | biome: human gut; feature: human-associated habitat; material: faeces | place: Denmark | collected 2008/2010 | reverse complement strand
ACCACTCACCCGCCTCGAGGCACCCCAACCGGGGAACCACTCGCCGAGCGGCAGCAAGAGATAAACCTACAGCACAATCCCATTCCACGCAAATCGGGCATGACGAAACAAGACGCGGACCCTTGCAAACACTGGAAAGCGTCGGCGTGTCGAAATCCGTCTTTCTTACACCATAAATCGCAAAACCAACTCCAGCACAACCCAAAAATCGTCAGAAAAAGCTGATTGCCGCGTGTCACACAACGCAACAACACGGCAATCAGCAGATCAACAGCGCATCACAGCAAGTCACAGACGATCGGAAAGCCATTATCTCTTGAACCGCAATGCGCGAGCGCTACGGAATCCGTAACAGGCATGGCAGGCGTTATCGAGCTTGTAGAACGTCACATCCTTGCCAAGCGCTTTCAACGTGGCATACAGGCGACAACTCTGATTGAACGGCACCAACTGATCGCGGCCACCATGCATGATCAGCGTTGACGGAGTGGGCATATCGGCACTCAGATAAGTCATAGGCGAAGCCGGGGCGCTCAAATCCGGATGTTCAAGCACGTCACCGCCACCAATCACCACACCTTCCGGGCACTGCGGATCACTGTGGTTCTGCGAACTCGGATAAAAGTTCATCTTCGCGAAATCAGTAGGGCCATGCCAATCCACGATCGCGTTCACTTCGGCGCTTTCCTCGGCATAGGCATCCGTATCAGGCGCGCGATTGCCAGTGAACCCAGCCATCAACACCGTATGACCGTCCGAAGAATCGCCCCACAGCGCAATACGATCCTTGTTGCAATGGAAGCGTTCGGCATTCTTGCGCATGAAACGCACCGCAGTCTTGCAATCCTGCATCTGCACGGGGAACGGCGCAATATCGCTGTGACGATACTTCAGCGCAGCCACCACATACCCCTGCTCGGCAATACGCACGAAATAATTCGAGTAATCGGTCACATTCTGCTCGTGGAATGCCGAACCGCGCACAAACACAATCACCGGCCAACCACCTTCCGGCATGCGCCCTCGGGCATATTGTCAACGCCAGGCGTGAACACCCACATCGGCAAATCAACACTGCTGCCATCAGCCAGCTGACGGGTCACGTATGTAACCTGCTCGATATTCACGGGATATCCGAAATCATCCTGGTCCAAGTCGGAAATCACTTGGCAGCCTTCCGGAAACTCATCAGTGTGCGGGAAGAACTTAGTCTGCTCGACCGGCGTCGGAATCGGGGCAAGCCGTGTCGGCGACGGCGGCGCCACCATCGATTCGATATCGATTGCCCCGATCGCCGTAACCGTCTCGGTCGTTTCGGCAGTCTCGGCCGCATCAGCGCCATCATCTGCAATGTTTTGTGCAATATCAGTAGTCATAATGCACCTCTCATTCCTTTCCATACATGATTATTAAGATTGCTTTTCTCGAATTTGATTGCCCGATGTTCCCTGTTTCACGTGAAACATCAGAAGTTACGTCGTGCGGCTATACCTAAGATATGAGCAAAAAGATCGCAGTATTGACGGGTGCGGGGATTTCCACGTCCGCAGGTATTCCCGACTTCCGTGGACCGGACGGCGTCTGGACTAAGCACCCTGAACAAACGAAAGTGTATGACATCGAAGCATTCCTTTGCCACGAGGAAGATCGCAAGTATTCCTGGCGTTGGCAGAAGGAATCGCCCGTATGGAACGCGCAGCCGGGCACCGCGCATAAGGCGCTCGTCAAACCGGAACAGGCTGGCATGCTGACGCTGCTCGCCACACAGAATTTCGACGCGCTGCACGAAAAAGCAGGCAATAGCAGCGACGTCATCGTCAATCTGCATGGCACCATCGGTACCTCGCACTGCATGAAGTGCCATGCAAAATATGACACCGCCGACATCATGGCGAATCTCGACAACGAACCCGATCCGCACTGCCATCGCAGACTGCCCTACAGCGGCAACATGCCATGCAACGGACTCATCAAAACCGACGTGGTCTACTTCGGCGAGGCGCTGCCGGACGGCGCGCTCGAAAAATCGTATCGACTCGCAACGCAGGCCGACGAACTGTGGGTCATCGGATCCACGCTGGAAGTCATGCCCGCGGCAAGCATCGTGCCCATAGCCGCAGAGGCGGGCGTGCCGATCACCATTATGAACATGGGACGCACGCAATACGATCGGTTGGCCGACCGGCTTATCCACGACGATATCGCCGTCGCCCTGCCGCAGCTCGTCAACGAAACCATCACCGCCGAGCAGTAAGCCGCACAGTAAATACGTTTTCTCGTACGTCTTGCAGTACCGGCACAAATCGTTGGAATTACACCGGTTTTGGTTGGTCGTTACCAAAATCCGAATTTTTCAACGACAAAAATCCGAATGACGTAACGGCTAGTCAAGCAATATAAACAACAAAAGGGTCTTGGATTGCTTTGCGACAATCAGAAATCATCGCAAGGCTTTCCAAGACCCTTATTGGTTATCAAATACTGAAAAACGGTACTGAAATCAGTAAATGCGCTTCGGCTGGAAACCGGCTTCCCGCAATGCCTCGAGCACACGATCAATGTGGTCGGGACCATTCGTTTCAACCGTCACGCCCAAAGCCACGGCATTCGCGTAATGGCTGGACGCCTTGAACTGGTCGTGATCCAGCGCGATAACGTTCGCACGCTGCTCGGCCAGCAATGTGGCGACCTTCACCAGCTGTCCCGGGGTATCGGGCAGCTCGACCTCGAAATGCATGATGCGGCCACGCGTGATCATACCCTTCTGAATCACAGCGCCAATGGACACAGTGTCTTCATTACCGCCAGACATGATCGGCACCACCACATGCGGACCCTTCGCCTCAGCGAACTTGCGCGAGCGCAGGTTGAGGTGCTCGAGCGCAGCCAGAGACACAGCGCCGGCAGCCTCAACCACCAGCTTGTGCTTTTCGAGCATGAGCAGGATCATCTCGTTGATGTCACGCTCGGTCACGGTGACAATGTCGTCAAGGAATTCGTTGAGCAGCGCGAACGTGAGATCGCCCGGACGCTTCACAGCGACGCCCTCGGCGGACGTGCGCACCTGGTCGGCGGCAACCACATGACCTGCGGCCAGCGAATTCTTCCATGCTGGGCTACCCTCCGGAATCGCGCCGATCACGCGCACTTCCGGCTTGAACGTCTTGATGGCGAGCGCCACACCGGCACCAAGACCGCCACCGCCCAGCGGCACGACCACGTCGGTGACGTTCGGCACGTCTTCGAGGATTTCAAGGCCGATGGTGCCCTGACCGCACAGCACCTCGTAATCGTCGAATGGCGGCACGTAGATCATGCCTTCGGTGTCGCTCAATTCCTGGGCGCGGGCTGCGGATTCGTCGAACACCTCGCCGTACAGCACCACGTCTGCACCGTACGCCTTGGTGGCGTCAACCTTCAGCGGCGGAGTGATCTGCGGCATGCAGATCGTTGCCTTCGCACCACGTTCGCGAGCCGCATAGGCCACGCCCTGCGCATGGTTGCCCGCGGAAGCGGTGACAATGCCGCGAGCCAGCTGCTCATCACTCAGGGATGCGATCTTGTTGTAGGCGCCGCGAATCTTGAACGATCCGGTGACCTGGAGATTCTCAGGCTTGAGCAGAATCTCATGTCCGGTCATGTCGGACAGCACCTTGGACGGAATGATTTCCGTGTGGCGCGCAGTGCCCTTGAGTCGTTCGGCGGCTAGTTTCAGTTCAGCTGCGTGATCGCGCTGCAATGCTTTGAGAACCTCGTTTTGTTCCATGAGCGTTATTGTAAGCGTACGTCTGCCGAAACTGCCTTATCATGCGGCTTTCGCGATGAAAAGTGAGATTGCTTGCGAAAAGTAATCACAAGCAATCAGGAATAATCGCAATACATAATCTGATAAATCACAATACAAATAAAGAAAAAGCGTTCGTACGATCCCGTGATGAATCGCACGAACGCTTTTTGCAGAGAGTTTATAGGAAAGATCGATCAGAGCTGGATCACGACCCCCTCCCAGCGAGCGAGCTCGCCGCGAGCGACCGACTTTACGCTATGCACAGCATCATAGGTGCTGAGCAGTACCTGCGACTCGCCCACGCCATCCTCAAGCAGTTGCGCGACCTCAGCAGGCACCTGCGCCGTCCTATCAGTGAGATTGACGATGACGAGAATCGTGTCGTCGCCGCTGGTACGGGTGAAGGAATACACCTGCTCGCTGTCTGCCGCGACCAGATTCCATTCGCCCGTCGCGATGGTCGCGTTGTTGTGACGCATGGCGATGAGCTTCTTGTAGAAGCTGTACACGGATCCGGGATCGTCGAATTCCTCGGCTGCGTTGATCTCGACATGATTCGGATTGACACCGATCCACGGTTCCGTCGCCGCGTCCGGCGCGGTGAAACCTGCATACCTGGAAGCATCCCACTGCATCGGCGTGCGCGAATTGTCGCGGCCGATGAGCGCGAGGGCCGCCATCATCGATTCTGCGGACTGGCATTTCGCCTCCTCCACGCGCTGGCGGTAGGCGTTGACGGCCTCCAGATCGCGATACTGCTCGAGCGTGGTGAAGTGTGCGTTGGTCATGCCCAGCTCTTCGCCCTCGTAAATGTAAGGGGTGCCGCGGTGCATGTGCAGCAGCATGCCGAACGCCTTGGCGCTCAGCTCGCGCGACTCGCGATCCGTGTCATTGCCCCAACGGGAGACGACGCGCGGCTGATCATGGTTGCAGAAGAACAGGCTGGCCCAGCCGGCGTTCTTCACAGCCTCCTGCTGGTCGGCGAGGCGGGCGCGCAGATTCTTGACTTCGAACGGCACGGTGTTCCACTTGGAACCTTCCTGGTCGATGCCCACGTGGTCGAAGAGGAACAGCATGTCAAGTTCGCCGTTCTTCGGATCGGTGACATGCTCGTTGCGTGCCGGAGTGATGCCCGGCGCTTCGCCGACGTTCATGTAGCCTTCGCGGCCTTCGAACACTTCGCGGCGCATTTCGGCAAGGAACTCGTCGATGCGCGGACCGTCGGAGCACCATGGGAACGGGCTGGAATAGCCTTCCTCACCAACCGGATAATCCTCAATCTCGCAGCCGTCTTCTCCCGGCAGCTTGCCGTTCTTATCAACAGTCTTCGAAACCTGCGTGATCACATCCATACGGAAGCCGTCAATGCCGCGATCCATCCACCAATTCATCATCTTGTAGACGGCCTTGCGCACTTCCGGATTCTCCCAATTCAAATCCGGCTGCTTCTTGGAATACTGGTGGAAGAAATACTCGCCGCGCTTCGGATCGTACTCCCAAGCGGAACCGCCGAAATAGGAACCCACTGGTTCGGCTCGTCACCCGGAGTGCCCGGCTCATGCCCCGGCCTGGCTGGACGCCACCAATACCAGTCGGCATGCGGATCGTCCTTGTCGCGGGAAGCCTGGAACCAAGCATGCTCGTCGGACGTGTGGTTGACCACCAAATCCATCACGATCTTCAGACCGCGCTTGTGCGCTTCGGCAAGCAGCTCGTCCATATCCTCCAAGGTGCCGAACAGCGGATCGATATCCTGATAATCGGAAATATCGTAGCCGTTGTCGTCCTGCGGCGACTTGTAGACCGGGCTCAACCACACCACGTCCACGCCAAGATCGGCCAGATAGTCAAGACGGCTGGTGATGCCCTTCAGATCGCCGATGCCGTCGCCGTTCGTGTCTTGGAAGGAACGAGGATACACCTGATACACCACCGCGTTGGCCCACCACGGGTTCGGGGTCGCGCCGTTGGAACGCACGGTGTCGGGAAGGGTGGAACGATTGAAATTCGTCATGTCGTGGAGCTCCTTTGCTTGACGTTTGTTGGATTTTCGTTCGATCTTTCGTGACTGACTCTGCCCGTTTTCAGCTCATGTCAGCTTCATGCAGAAGATCGATTTTGCCTACTCCCCTATGGTATGCAACCCTGTTTTTCTTTCTTTCCCGCGGCGAGTTGTGCAAAGCAAGAAAAGAATACGCTTCTTACGGACGCGAAAAACCAATCCGCAAAAATAAAAACGCGGGACGTTCCAGAAAGGGAAATGGAACGTCCCGCGCTGGGGAGTGGGATAGGCCAGTCCCGCTCGGTGCTGTGAAGTGTTACTTCCTGAACGGACGGCCTACGGCCGCGTTGTCCCTGCCTTCACTCGCCTATCGGCTCGCTCAGGGAGAGCCTATGAACAGACCACTGGGCTGCTCACTTAACGGCTCCCCTCATCACTCCACCGACGACCCACTTCTGGGCGAAGATGTAGACGATGAGGACCGGAGCCATGGCCATCAGGTAGGACGCGAAGGCCATCGGATAGTTCGACGTGAACTGGCTTTGGAACACGTACTGTGCGAGCGGAATCGTCTGATTGCTCTGATCGGTCAGCGTGATCAACGGCAGCAGGAAGTCGTTCCAAGCCCACAGTGCGGTCAAAATCGCAATCGTGGCATTAATCGGACCCATCAGCGGGAAAATGATCGTCCAGAAAATACGCCAGGTGGAAGCACCGTCGATACGAGCCGCCTCTTCCAACGAAATCGGAATCGAACGAATGAAACCAATCGCAATAAACAGATTCGTACCAATACCGAGAATCGTGTACAAAATAATCAAACCAAGCTGATTATCAAGATGCAGCGAACCCATTTCCTTCGCAATCGGAAGCATGATCACCGTGAACGGCACGAACATCATCGCAAGGAAGAAGTAGTACAGGAAACGGAAGAATCGCTTATCCATATTCCTTGCCACAGCATACGCGACGAACGTGTTCGTCAGCAGCGTCAACACCACCGCGCACACGGTGATGATTGCGGAATTAAGCGCGGCCTTCGGATAGTTCACCTTATTCCACGCATCGGCGAAATTATGCCATTCCCATGTGGTCGGCAAGCTGAACGTACCAGCCTCGCTCGGAGTCTTCAACGCGGTGACCACAGCGAAATACAACGGCACGAGCACGGTAAGGCTCAACACGGCCACAACCGCGGTCAGCCACCAGTTGACCTTATGATCCCTGCGGATTTTCTCCGGCTTTGCTTGCGCTTGAACGCCAGTCTTTGCAACAGTTGCGCTAGTCATGATATTTCCTCTTTACCTTCAGACTTTCAGACCCTTGCTCAGACCTTTTCCTTGCCGCTGAAGAACTTCAGCTGCACGAAGGCCAGGATTGCCAGCACGATGAAGAACGTGACCGCGTTCGCCATCTGGTAGGAGTATTCGCCATTGCCAAGGCCGTTCTGGAAGATCAGGTACGAGACGGTTTCGGTCTTGGAATCCGGACCGCCCTTGGTCAATGCCATGATCTGGTCGAACGCGCCGAGCGAATTCTTGAGGCTCAACACCATGTTGATGGTGAAGAACGGGCCAATCAGCGGGAAGGTGATCTGCCAGAAGTTCTGCCAAGCGCTCACGCCGTCGATTGCAGCTGCCTCGTAAATCTCGTTGTCGATGGTCTGTAGGCCAGCCAAGTACAACAGCGTGGAGTAGGCCACGCCCTGCCAGATCGACAGGAACACAATCGGGAACCATGCCAAATCCGGATTGGAAATCATTGACGTCGATAGCCAATCAATATGCAGCGCCTGACCGATCGCCGGCAGCGGCGTCATGAAAATGTACTTGAACACGTAGCCAATCACCAGCACCGACAAGGTGTACGGAATGAAGAAGATCGCACGAAATCCGTTTTTGAACGCGATTTTCGAATTCAGCAGCACCGCAAGGAACATGCCAAGAAAATTCGTGCCAATCGTAATCAAAATTGCGATGAAAATAGTAAACAGGTACGCGTGACCGACGCGAGAATCCTGGAACATCGCAATATAATTCTTCAATCCGATAAATTTAAAATCACCGTAACCCTGCGAATTAGTGAACGAGTACGCCGCGCCCTGCAGGAACGGCCAATACAGGAAGATGGACACCAGAATCACAGCCGGAACGGTCATCCAATAAAATGCCGGATCAACCTTGCGCTTGGAATATTTCGAAACCTTATTCTTGGAAGTTTTTGCCGATTTCTTCGCAGTATTTGCAGTATGTGCGGTAGTCATGTCCGTTCCTCCTCTCACCTGAAGTTTCTGGCTTCGATCTTGTCGTATTCGGATTGCATGCTGTTCAGGAATTTTTCGGTGTTGCCCGACTGAATCAGCGTCTGCAGGAAGCCTGCGAGATTGATGCTGGCTGGCACGTAATGGTCGCAGAAGTCGGCCAGTTTGCCCGCCCGGTAGAAGTCGAGCACGCCATTCAGCGCTTCATCGCCCACATACGTGTCTTTGTAGGGGGTAAATGCGGACTGCTGCTTGGAGTAGTCCTTGATGTTTTCGTCGTTCATCAGGAAGTCGATGAATTCGCGCGCTTCCTTCTCATGCTTGGTGTGTGCTCCCATGGTGAGAATCACGTCATCGCCTGCGGTGAGTTGCTGTTCGCTGGCATCGTCGGTTGCCGGCATTTGCGCGAAACGCAAGTTGGCATCGCTGTTGATGAGTCGGATCTGCGGAATCGCGTAGGTGCCGAGTGGCAGAATCGCGGCTTTGCCTGCGGCCAGATCCTGCGTGGCCTGCTGGTAAGTGACGGCCGGATTCTTCTGCGTGTAGTTCTGGTAGATCTCGACCAGCTGATCGCTGACAGTGCCCCACAGGTCGGAGAATTTCTTCGATCCGTCTTTGAGGGAAAGATATTCGGATTCCGGCACCAGCGTGGAGTTGAGTGACGCCAGCGGCGCCTGGAGTGTCCACGGATCGGCGGTGCTCGCTTCGATCGGTACAATGCCCTTGCTCTTGAAGCGTTGCAGCAGGTCGATGAATTCGCTCCACGTCTGCGGTGGATTGTCGGGATCCTCGCCCGCTTCCTCCCACACGTCGGCGTTGATGATGTAGCCGGACGCGTTGCCCGCATACGGCAGGCCGTACAGGCGCTTCTTGGATTCGTCGTTGGTTTGTACAAGGCTCTTGGCGATGTTCACCATGCCTGGATTGAGTTCGTCGACGATGTCATCGTCGGTGAAATCGTGGAAAACACCCGCTTCGGCGAGCATGCCGAAATTAATGTCGCCATTGATGGTGATGACGTCGGGTTCACGATTTTTCACCAGTCGCGTACGCAAATCAGTGGTTGCGTCGGACGAATTGTTGACGTTGACTTTGATGTTGGGATGGGTTTTCTCAAATTCCTTTGCTTTTGCGGTGAACCAGTCCGCTGCTTCGGCTTTGAATTGGAAGAAATCCAAAGTGACGGTTCCAGCGGTGCTGTTGCCGCAACCTGCAAGGCCGGCCGTCAACGCGATTGCGCATGCGGCCGTAAGAGCGCGGTATACAATCCTCCTGAATTTACCTACACTAGTGGTGGAATCAGGTTTCATTCTCGACTCCTTTGTATCTTTTCTCTATTACGGTGGAGCGGCTTCCTTACCACACCACCGTTACTGAGAATTATAGAAGGGGGCAGTTTTCATTCCCAGCTCAGCGCGCCTGTGCGGGGCGGAAAACAAAAACGACGAGATTTTGTTACTCTGAGAAAGTAATTTGACGCACGATGTGCGCGAACGGGAGCACGAAGGATGGTTCAGATGGCGGTTTCACCTCTGCCACAGTGGTTTGAAGGCTCGGAATATACCCATAAAGTCGCGGCTTGCATCATGAAATATGGTCCGATTTCACGCATTACGTTGGCGCAGATTTTAGGACTTTCGCAGGGTGCTGTTTCCCGAATTACCAGCGATCTGATTTATGCGGGCGTGATTGAGGAGACGCCGATGCCATCCGGCAAGGCCGGCAAACTGCCGAAAGATTTCGTGCAGAAAGAAAATACGGAACGTCGCGGCCGCCCGCAAACCGGATTGCAGGTGATTGCGAATGCGCGATCTTTCGTTGGCATGAAAATCAACGCGACGCATATTTCGGCAGTTGCGGTCAACGCAATCGGGCAGATCATCACCGGATGCCATGATCTGGAAATCGAAGACGCCTCCCCGCAGACCGTGGTCGCGCTGATCAAACAACTGACGACCGACTGTTCCGACGAGGCGGAGATGGCGGGCTGGCCGAAACCGTGCGCTGTGGGAATCTCGCTTGGCGGCCATATTGTCGACGGTACCGTGGTGACGTTCGCACCGTTCATGCACTGGTCGCAGCCCGTGGAGCTTTCCGTCATGGTTCGTGAGGCGACCGGATTGCCTACCGGAATTTACAACGATATCGATTCGTTGGTCGTTGATGCTTGCCTGTTTGGGTCCGGTATTGGATTGAATAGCTTCGCGGTGCTGACGTTCGGCGCGGGCGTTGGCTATTCGTTGACAGTCAACGGCGAGCTGGTGAACTGTCCGGATAAAAGTTACGGTTTGGTCGGGCATATTCTGGTCGATCCGGATGGGCCGCGTTGTGTTTCCGGACATAAGGGATGCGCGCAATGTTTGTCCGACAACTCGATCGCGGCTGAATATTCGCAGATTATCGGACATCCCGCATCATTCGACGATTTCGCACGTGACGCACGCGCGAACAAACCGCAGGCGACGAATCTGGTGAACCGCGTCTGCTTCCGTCTCGGCACCCTGGTGGCGACCATCGCCAATCTTGCCATGCCAGACAAAATCATGATCGCTGGAGAATCGTCTTTCATCGCAAAATTCGGTATTGACGACTTGCGCAACGGCATCAACATGTATCGGCATAGCCAGGCCGCGCCAGTGGATTTTGAAATTCCCGACCACGATTGGGCTTTGTGGGCCAAGGCTGCCGCAGCGCAGGCAATTCGCCAGTATGTTGGCTGATTAATTGCGATTGATTGTTTCGCATAACAAAAATCCTCCCTTTGTTCTAGGGAGGATTTTTGTTATGCGATTACGGCTTATTCAGCGCTCTCGACGGGCGCAAGCACGGCCTTGAAAAGGACTGCTTGC
>OAVB01002014.1_pt1 | contig 10946 bp, 9 predicted proteins | sample 1516871 | NCBI WGS metagenome assembly OAVB01 (sample SAMEA2580069, study PRJEB22360) | human gut metagenome | biome: human gut; feature: human-associated habitat; material: faeces | place: Denmark | collected 2008/2010 | reverse complement strand
GCTTTTATCTCTCAGCCCGGGGTAACACCCCGGGAATAAATGTTCTCTGCACTCACGCCTTATAATGGCAAAATCTTTGAATATCAAATTTTGCCCTTACAGGGCGCAATGGTAATCATATTCGCATTCCCGGGGTGTTACCCCGGGCTGAGAGATAAAAGCCCTTCAGGCTTAGAATTTGTCTAATCAGTTAATTATCTAATCAGTTTAATCAATTTAATTATCTAATCAATTTAATCATCTAATCGGTTTAATTGCTCAATCATACTTAGCTATTTGCTGTTTAAACTCCTGATTCGTCTTATTAAGGAGTGACAACTCCCTCTAACTCTCTTTAATTCCTATTTTCTTCAAAGTAACGAAATTAAAGTTTTCGCTGACCGTCATCCCGATTAAAAGATATTAAATAGGTATTTCTTTAAACATTACGCATCAAATTTTAGAGTATTTAATGAAAATACCTAAATGCATGGAGTGCATCTTACCCAAAAAGTAGTTATTTTTGTCCTTTGAAACGATGTCTGACGACTGAAACAATTAATTTATTAACACTAACCCCTAAATCCTATGTTGACTCAACTTATCAACGCACGCATCCTGACCCCGCAAGGTTGGCTCAAGGATGGTTCCGTACTCATCAGAGACGGGAAAATTTTAGAAGTAACCAATTGCGACCTTGCCGTTATCGGCGCACAACTGATTGATGTAAAAGGAATGTATGTACTGCCCGGCGGTGTAGAAATCCATGCACATGGCGGCGGCGGACGCGACTTTATGGAATGTACCGAAGACGCTTTTCGCGGTGCCGTAAAAACTCACATGAAATACGGAACCACCAGCATATTCCCCACCCTGTCCTCTTCTACCGTACCGATGATTGAACAGGCGGCAGAAACTTGTACGAAGATGATGGCGGAAAAAGACAGCCCGATACTGGGTCTGCACCTCGAAGGCCACTATCTAAACATGGCGATGGCCGGCGGACAGATGCCCGAGAACATCAAGAACCCCGACCCCAACGAATATATCCCCATCGTAGAAAACTGGCACTGCATCAAGCGTTGGGACGCCGCTCCCGAATTACCCGGAGCCATGCAGTTCGGTAAATACATCACCGGAAAAGGCATCTTGGCCTCGGTAGCCCATACCCAAGCCGAATTTGAAGATATACGCACCGCCTATGAAGCCGGATATACGCATGCCACGCACTTCTACAACGCGATGCCCGGATTCCATAAACGCCGTGAATATAAATACGAAGGTACCGTGGAGAGCATCTACCTCATGGACGACATGACCGTGGAAGTAGTGGCCGACGGTATCCACGTACCGCCCACAATCCTGCGCCTGGTCTACAAGATAAAAGGCGTGGAACGGATGTGCGCCATCACCGATGCTCTGGCATGTGCCGCCAGCGACAGCAAGGAAGCTTTCGACCCGCGTGTCATCATCGAGGACGGCGTATGCAAGCTGGCCGACCACTCCGCCCTTGCCGGCAGCGTGGCAACGATGGACCGCCTGATACGCACAATGGTACAGAAGGCCGACATACCATTGGCGGACGCCGTGCGTATGGTGTCCGAAACACCGGCTCGCATTATGGGCGTATACGACCGTAAGGGTTCGCTCCAAAAAGGAAAAGACGCCGACATTATCGTAATGGACGAAGATTTGAAAATCAGAGCGGTATGGGCAATGGGCAAATTAGTGCCTGAAACCGATACTTTATCATAAAATTTATTTCAACATAATGCGAATGAACTTTGTTTTTCGTATTTTTGTTAAGTTTTGAACAAGCGAACAGCTTAATAACCAATTATTGTATGAAAACCAATCTTAGTTCTCAAATTACTCTGAACAGAGTATCCCCCAGGTACTATCGACCTGAGAACGCTTTCGAGCGATCGGTACTGACACGTCTCGAAAAAATTCCGACAGACATTTACGAGTCTCCCGAAGAAGGAGCCAACCAGATTGCTTTGGATATCGCACAAGTGATTCGTGACAAGCAGAAAGCCGGACGTTTCTGCGTATTGGCGCTGGCCGGCGGTAACTCGCCGCGCAATGTCTATTCAGCCCTCGTGCGTATGCATAAGGAAGAAGGACTGAGTTTCCGCAATGTAGTGGTATTCAACCTGTACGAATATTATCCGCTGGCTTCGGACGCAGTCAACAGCAACCTCAACGCATTGAAGGAAATGCTGCTCGACCACGTGGACATTGACATGCAGAACGTATTCAGCCCCAACGGTACTATCGCCAAAGACACCATTTTCGAATATTGCCGCTTGTACGAGCAACGCATCGAAAGCTTCGGCGGTATCGACGTAGCCGTATTGGGTATCGGACGTGTCGGCAACATCGGTTTCAACGAACCGGGTTCGCGCCTGAACTCCACCACCCGTTTGATTTTGCTGGACAGCGACTCACGCAACGAAGCGTCCAAGATGTTCGGAAGCATTGAAAGCACTCCGGTAAGTTCCATTACAATGGGTGTAGCCACAATTCTCTCGGCCAAGAAAGTATATTTGCTGGCATGGGGTGAAGAAAAGGCCAAAATGGTAAAAGAGTGTGTAGAAGGCAACGTAACAGATACAATCCCCGCATCTTACCTGCAAACGCACAACAATGCCCATATCGCCATCGACCTTTCGGCAGCCGCCAACCTGACACGTATCCAACGTCCCTGGCTGGTAACTTCCTGCGAATGGAACGACAAGCTGATTCGCAGCGCCATCGTCTGGTTGTGCCAACTGACCGGAAAACCGATTCTAAAGCTGACCAACAAAGACTACAACGAAAACGGTTTGAGTGAACTGCTTGCCCTTTACGGCTCTGCATACAACGTAAATATCAAGATTTTCAACGACCTGCAGCATACCATCACCGGTTGGCCGGGCGGCAAGCCGAACGCAGACGACACCTATCGTCCCGAACGTGCTAAACCGTATCCCAAACGTGTCGTTGTATTCTCTCCGCACCCGGATGATGACGTCATCTCTATGGGCGGTACTATCCGCCGTCTGGTAGAGCAGAAACATGACGTGCATGTGGCATACGAGACTTCCGGTAACATTGCCGTAGGCGATGAAGAAGTAATCCGCTTCCTGCACTTCATCAACGGCTTCAACCAGCTCTTCAACAACAGCGAAGACCAGGTCATCAACGAGAAATACACCGAAATCCGCAACTATCTGAAAGATAAGAAAGACGGCGATATGGATACCCGCGATATCCTGACCATCAAAGGGCTGATTCGTCGCGGCGAAGCGCGTACGGCATGTACTTATAACAATATCCCGTTGGATCACTGCCACTTCCTCGACCTGCCGTTCTATGAAACGGGTAAGATTCAGAAGAACCCTATCAGCGAAGCCGACGTGGAAATCGTACGCAACCTGTTGCGCGAAGTAAAACCCCACCAAATCTTTGTCGCCGGTGACCTTGCCGACCCGCACGGAACACACCGTGTTTGTACGGATGCCGTATTTGCCGCTATCGACCTTGAAAAGGAAGAAGGCGCCAAATGGCTGAAAGACTGCCGCATCTGGATGTACCGCGGCGCATGGGCAGAGTGGGAAATTGAAAACATCGAAATGGCGGTGCCCATCAGTCCCGAGGAATTACGCGCCAAACGTAACTCCATCCTGAAGCACCAAAGCCAGATGGAAAGCGCACCATTCCTCGGTAACGACGAACGCCTGTTCTGGCAGCGCAGTGAAGACCGCAACCGCGGTACAGCCGCACTGTACGACAGCTTGGGGCTGGCATCTTACGAAGCCATGGAAGCATTCGTAGAATACATTCCGCTGTAAATGTTTACTAAATAGCGATAAGAGAGTGGGAAGCGATGAACTTCCCACTCTTTTTTTGTGTATTTTTGTACGGTACTTAACTATTGAATATGAGAAAGCTATATTTACCCATACTGCTCCTGTCGGCAGGAGTTACTTCCCTCTTTTCACAAGAAATAGAACAGGCCGTCCGGGAGCGGTTGCAAACCTTCTTCCAAGCATATGCCCCTGCCGATGTCAATATCGGTACATGCCGGCTCGACAGCGTACGCGTAGACTTCCGCCGAAAAACCATCAGCATCTACGCCGATGATAAATTCTCCTACCAGCCCTTCCGGCCTGAAACGGTGGAAAAGACTTACCGGGACATCAAGAAGATACTCCCCGGCCCCGTTACCTATTTCGACATCACCGTCTTTACCGGCGGACGTTCCATCGGCGACCTTATCCCCAACGCATACAGAAACGGAAAGAAAGATAAAAACCGCCTGTTTACGGACACACATTACAAAGGCGCCCCCTGGGTGACCCGCGCATCCCGTCCCTTTGAAATAACCCGGGGACTGGAAGGACGGCACATCGCCCTGTGGCAAAGTCACGGAAGGTACTACATCAACAGCAAGGACAAATGGGGCTGGCAGCGTCCCCGCCTGTTCTGTACCTCCGAAGACCAATTCACGCAATCGTTCATCCTCCCCTACCTCATCCCGATGCTGGAGAATGCGGGAGCCAACGTATTCACCCCTCGCGAACGCGACACGCAGAAACGGGAAATCATCGTAGACAACGACGGCAACCGGAACGGTACAAACTCCCTCTATCTCGAAGTGAAAAGCAGGAAAGCACGTTGGGAAAAGACCTCTCTGCCGGGATTTGCACAGCGGAAGCGCATCTATGCGGAAGGAGAAAACCCTTTCCTTGACGGCACGGCACGCTTCGCGCAGACCGAAAAGAAGAAAAACAAAGCCTTCGCCGAGTGGGTTCCCGATATTCCGGAAACCGGAGAATACGCCGTATACGTTTCCTATCAGAGCCTGCCGAACAGCGTGAGCGATGCCAAATACCTCGTATTCCACAACGGCGGTGTCACAGAGTTTAAAGTTAACCAGCGCATTGGCGGCGGCACATGGGTATACCTCGGTACTTTTACTTTCGACAAAGGAAGCAATGACTACGGTATGGTGGTATTGAGCAATGAAAGCCGGGAGAAAGGAGTGGTATGCGCCGATGCCGTACGTTTCGGCGGCGGCATGGGCAACATTGCGCGCGGCGGCAAAACCAGCGGTCTGCCCCGCTATCTGGAAGGCGCCCGTTACTCCGCGCAATGGGCGGGTATGCCCTATCCCGTATATGCCGGATACAAAGGCAAGGACGACCTCTCGGACGACATCAATGTACGTTCGCGTGCCATCAACTATCTGTCGGGCGGCTCCGTATTCAATCCCGGCGAACAGGGATTGGGAGTACCGTTTGAAATGAGCATGGCACTGCACAGCGATGCCGGCTTCAAGACCGACGACCGGATCGTAGGAACACTCGGCATCTATACCACCGATTTCAATAACGGCGAATTGGCGGCGGGAACAGACCGTTACGCCTCGCGCGACCTTGCCGACCTGTTCCTCACCCGCTTGCGGCAAGACATCCGTTCCATTTTCAATACGGACTGGACACGCCGCAGCATGTGGAACCGCAATTACAGCGAACCCGCCTACCCGCCGTTCCTTCCGCAATCGTGGAGATTCTCTCGCACCAGAACTTTGCGGACATGCGTTTGGGACACGACCCCAATTTCAAGTTCACGGCCAGCCGCGCCCTGTACAAATCCATCCTGCAATATATCTGCACGCAGCATAAGAAAGAATACGTTGTGCAGCCCTTGCCCGTCAGCAATTTCGCCATCCGCTTCGGCAAGAAGAAAAATACGCTGGAGCTTTCCTGGAAAGGAGTGACCGACCCACTGGAACCCACCGCCACACCCCGCGAATACATTGTCTACACACGTATCGGACGGGGCGGATTTGACAACGGCGTACGTGTAAACAATCCGTTCCATACCGTAAAGATAGAACCGGGCATCGTCTATTCTTTCAAAGTAACGGCAGTGAACCGGGGTGGAGAAAGCTTCCCGTCCGAAATCCTCGCGGCCTACAAGTCCGAACACGAAAAGGCGCGTGTACTTATCATCAACGGCTTCGACCGCATCAGTGGTCCCGCTGTGGTAAACACGCCCGACGAAGCGGGATTTGACATGGTTCAAGACCCCGGCGTACCTTATCTATACGATATATCCCTCTGCGGCATCCAGCAGAACTTCAACCGTAAAGAAGCCGGAAAACGTTTGGGAGAAAGCGGCAATGAATATGAAGGCATGAAAATAGCCGGGAACACCTTCGACTACCCCTTTATGCATGGCAAAGCCATACAGGCGGCAGGCGGCTACAGCTTCACTTCATGCAGTGACGAAGCTGTGGAAAGCGGCAGTGTGGCATTGGAAGACTATCCGATAGCAGACTATATTCTGGGATTGGAAAAAGCGGACGGCAACCTGTCACGGACAGCCTATTACAAAACTTTCTCCTCGCCCATGCAGCGCGCCTTGGCAGCCTACTGCCGGTCGGGCGGCAACCTGTTGGTCAGCGGCGCCTACATAGGCAGCGACATGAACGATTCGCAAGGCAACCGGGAATTTACCCAAAACGTCCTGAAATACCGCTTCGGTAACAGTTTACAGACATCCGGCGGGCAAATCGGCATACAAGGCTTGGGGCGCAGCCTCAGCATCCCCCGTCTGCCCAACGAGCAGGCCTATCCCGTAACGGCCCCCGACTGTATCCTGCCTATGGCAACCGCTTTTCCAGTCATGACCTATGCAGACGGGAACCAACCGGCCGCCATAGCCTATAAAGGTAACGACTACCGTACTTTCGTCATGTCATTTCCCTTTGAAAGCATTCGGGAAGAAGCAAACAGAACAGCGGTTATGGCATCCATACTGCACTTCTTTACGGCAGATAATACGGGTATGAACAGATAATAACGACAATCTTGATAAATAATCTGTGGAAATATGCATAATCTGTGGTGAAAAACTTATCTTTGCTTTTACAGAAAACATCGATTACTAAACATTAATCATTAAAACATTAACGCCATGTACACTATACAAGCCAATCCCAGCGGAACCCGCAACCTGGAAATATCGGAAGAGAATCTCGCCACCATCGAGAAATACGGCCTCTTCCGTCATCTCATCGACAGCAACGGCATCGTGGACGAAACCGTGCTCGACAAGCTCAAGCTGAATATCCGTTCCCTCATCGCCGCTCAGGAAGAAGACAGTAAAGACCTGCTCGACCTCTGCATCGACGTTATCTATCACAACAACATGAAAGCCTTCGGGCTGCAGCAGCTTATCAAGCTCTACCTGCAATGGCTTTCCCGGCAAGAAACCATAGAAGAGGAAGAAGATAAATGAAAACCATCGACACACGCGGACAGAAGCTTTACAGCCCTCTCATCCCCGCCGTAAAGGCCATGTGCGAAGCCGGGAAAGGCGAGAAACTGGAAATCATTATGGACGACGCAACCGCCTTTAATGACCTCAAGGAGTATCTCGCCGAACAGCAAATCGGCTTCCGTGAGATTTATGACGGAGAGGAAATGCTGGTGCAGTTCTGTAAGTAATTAAAACTTTCCGTATCTTTGCACCCATGAAAGAATACAGACTGACTGATTGGTTGCCTACAACCAAGAAAGAAGTGGAACTTCGCGGGTGGGATGAACTGGACGTTATTTTGTTCAGCGGTGACGCGTATGTAGACCATCCATCGTTCGGGGCAGCCGTCATAGGGCGCATACTCGAAGCGGAAGGACTGCGTGTGGCGATTATTCCCCAACCCAACTGGCGAGACGACTTACGGGATTTTAAGAAACGGGGGCGCCCCCGCCTCTTCTTCGGCGTCAGCGCAGGCTGTATGGACAGTATGGTCAATAAATACACCGCCAACAAACGTCTGCGCAGCGATGATGCCTATACTCCCGACGCACGTCCGGACATGCGCCCCGAATATCCCTCGATTGTCTATACCCAAATCCTTAAAAAACTATATCCCGATGTGCCCGTCATATTGGGCGGTATCGAAGCGAGCATGCGCCGGCTGACGCATTACGACTATTGGCAAGACCGCGTGCGTCCCAGCATTCTTGCGGACAGCGGCGCCGATGCGTTGACGTACGGTATGGGTGAGAAACCCATTGTGGAGCTTGTAAGAAGATTAAAGCGGCAGCAACCTATTCTCGACATCCCCCAACTGGCTTATCTTACTAAAGAAGTGCAGCCGCAGGAAGGGGACATCACCCTTTTCTCGCACGAAGAATGCCTGAAAGACAAGAAGAAACAGGCCGCCAATTTCCGCCATATCGAAGAAGAGAGCAATAAATACGCCGCATCGCGCATCCTGCAGACCGTAGGCAGGCAAACCGTCGTTGTCAATCCGCCTTACCCGCCCCTGACGGAAGCGGAACTCGACCGTTCTTTCGACCTCCCCTATACCCGCCTTCCACATCCCAAATACAAGGGAAAGCGCATACCCGCATACGATATGATTAAGTTCTCCGTCAACATCCATCGCGGATGTTTCGGCGGTTGCGCTTTCTGTACCATCTCGGCGCATCAGGGCAAGTTTATCGTCAGCCGCAGCAAGGAAAGCATCTTGAAGGAAGTAAAGGCCGTAATGGAATTACCGGACTTCAAAGGGTATCTCAGTGATTTGGGCGGCCCCTCCGCCAATATGTACAAGATGCGGGGACGCAATGAAGCCGTATGCAAGAAATGCAAACGCCCGTCGTGCATCCACCCCAAAGTGTGCCCTAACCTGAACACAGACCACAGCCCGCTACTCGATATTTATCATGCGGTAGACAGTCTGCCGGGCATCAAAAAGTCATTCATAGGCAGCGGTGTGCGCTACGACTTGCTGCTGCACCAAAGCAAAGACCCCAAAACCAACAAAAGCACGCAGGAATATACCCGCGAACTCATAGCCCGTCATGTAAGCGGCCGCCTTAAAGTCGCGCCGGAACACACCTCGGAACGCGTGCTCGACATCATGCGCAAACCGCCGTTCAGCCAGTTCGGAGAGTTCAAAAAGATATTCGACCGAATCAATCGTGAAGAAGGCCTGCGGCAGCAGCTCATCCCCTACTTCATCTCCAGCCACCCAGGCTGCAAGGAAGAGGACATGGCGGAACTTGCCGTCATTACCAAGCGTCTGGACTTTCATCTGGAGCAGGTACAGGACTTTACTCCCACCCCCATGACCGTCGCCACCGAAGCGTGGTACACAGGTTTCCACCCCTATACCCTGGAACCCGTGTTCAGCGCCAAAACACAACGCGAGAAACTGGCGCAGCGTCAGTTCTTCTTCTGGTACAAACCCGAAGAACGGAGAAATATCATCAATGAACTGCGGCGGATAGGACGGAAGGACTTGATTGACAAACTGTACGGGAAATAGGAAGATACGGACAAGTAAAGTACTCCGTCCCAATCTTCCCAACAACCGCTGTCAAACAGCGAATTGCCAACCATTCATAAAGAAGCACTCACACTCCCCGTATCAAGTACTCACTTCTTAGGAGAAAGGCTTGCTCATATAGGAAATAAGCCGTATCTTTACGCTCAAGATGAACATCTTTAGGTTAAAGACCGCCATCTCCAGCCTAAAGATACATATCTTTAAACTGAAGATACAGTTTAAAGCATAGGTTAAGTCTCCCCGGTAAGCAAGTCCGCCTACTTTCGTCCCTACCCCATGCCACTTCTTCCTTAGCCCCATGCAGGACGGACATCCATCACCGAATTATCAACCCGTAAACAACAAAAAACATCATGGCAGAATATCAAATGCAGACCTCTAATCTTCCCAACGAAGACGGTGAAAAAATACTCTTCCCCCGTATCAAGATTTGGGGACAGGTAGATTTGGACTACCTTGCCCAACGCATCAACTACGCCAGTACCTTTACTCCCGGCGACATCATCGGACTGGTAAAATCACTCACCCAGGCCATAGCCCGTGAAATGGGCGAAGGACACTCGGTGAAAGTGGACGGACTGGGTGTATTCACTCCCTCGTTAGGGTTGCGCGAAGGTTTTGAACGGGAAAGCGCCGAACAGGGCGGACAAAAACGCAACGTAAGAAGTATCTGTGTAGATAACATCAACTTCCGTGCAGACAAGGATTTCATCTACGAGACAGGACGAAGTTGCATACTGGACCGCTCTAAATGGAAGTTCCGGCACTCCTCCTCACGCTACACCGCCGGACAACGGCTGAAACTGGCGCAAGACTATTTAGAGTCGCATCCGTTGCTGAAAGTAGGTGACTACTGCGAACTGACAGGACTACTGCGCAACGCCGCCGCACAAGAGCTGAAACAGTGGAGCGAAATGCCCGAAAGCGGAATCGGCCATACGGGCAGAGGGTCACACAAAATATATATCAAAGCAACAACAGACTGACCTATTCTTCCACCTGCATCGCCACAATCTCCTGTAACGCCGCCACAGCCTCTTCCACGGTAGTGACGTCTTTCACTACCATGCTCCGCTTGTTATTCTGCTCCCGCAGGTCGCAACGGCGGGTATATTTCATCATGTAGGCAATGACTTTGCCGAAAGCCTGACTCTGATAGTAAGGGCTGTCCGGATTGGAAACAAAGAACAGCGTCATGCGGCCGCCTTTGAGGAACACCTTTTCCGTTCCCAGACGTGCCGCAAGACGGCGCAGGGGAACGATACGGAGCAATTCTTCCGTCTCGGGGGGGATAGGTCCGAAACGGTCTTCGAGACGGGCGCGGAAAGCATCCACGTCCTTGTCCAGCGTCAGGCCGTCCAGTTCGCGATAGAGCAACATACGCTCGCTGCTGCCGGTGACGTAGGTGGCGGGCAGCAACAGCTCAAGGTCGCTCTCCACCTGGCATTCGTCTACAAATTGCTCACCGCTGATAGTACCGTCGCCTTTCAGCTCGTCGGCATAGAGGTCGGCAAACTCATCGGTCTTCAGCTCGTGCACGGCTTCGGACAATATCTTCTGATAGGTTTCGTAACCCAGGTCAGCAATGAAGCCGCTTTGCTCTGCGCCGAGC
>OAVB01002011.1_pt1 | contig 10957 bp, 14 predicted proteins | sample 1516871 | NCBI WGS metagenome assembly OAVB01 (sample SAMEA2580069, study PRJEB22360) | human gut metagenome | biome: human gut; feature: human-associated habitat; material: faeces | place: Denmark | collected 2008/2010 | reverse complement strand
CTCTGTTCTACATAAATTTCTCTCACCTTATTAACCGGCTTGTGTATTTCTTTTCTTCTTTATTCCCTTTTCCTACCATCATCTTTTCCCTTTGAATGACATCTGTTGACATCTAACGACACGTGATGTCAGCATTTTGATAATCAGTATCTTATTCAATTTTAGCTTCTACATTTGGACTGTCAAACGAAAACATTAATCTCAAAATGATGGATCATGGCACAAGAAAAAGAAGTGAAAGAAAAGCCGAAGCGAACGCGCAAAACGCAGAAATCCGCTAAAGAAAAACCCTATGTGGAACAAATCAACGAACTACTGTTTGTCCACAACAAAAATGATCCGCAAACCGGTGTTCAAGCCGTCAGCGGAATTGACGAAAAAGGAAAAGTGCAAACAGTCCCTGCCGATGAAAGGAACGAAAACTCTTTTCTAAAATTCGAAAAGAACTCCAGTATCCTCGAAAACTTTATCAAGAACTTCTTGAGCCAACTCAAGGAACCGACACATTTCCGGTTGATACGCATGACTATTCATGATTACAAGCAGAACAAGCAGGCAATCAGGGATCTGTCACAAGGCAAAGAAACGGATACAGTGAAGGAATTCCTCAAGCGCTACGAAATCCGTCCGAGAGAAAACAGGGAACAAAGTAAGAACGAAAAAGAAAAAGAGACTATGGCAAAAAAACAAAACCCACAGGAAAAAGCACAGCAACCGGTACAAACGTCGCAGACGCAGGAGCAGCAGGCTCCACGCTACCGTTACAATGAAAACATGGTGAACTGGGAGGCACTGGAAAAGATCGGTGTCTCGAAAGCCTCACTCGAACAGCAGGGACTGTTGGACTCCATGCTGAAAGGATACAAGACAAACAAGCTGGTTCCGCTCACACTGACCCTGACAAGCGCCAAAGTCAAACTGGATGCGCGTCTTTCATTCATAGCCATGCCGGACGGACAAATCGGTCTGGGGATTCACGGTATCCGCAAGGAGCCGGAACTGGAAAGACCATACTTCGGACACATTTTTACAGAAGAGGACAAGAAGAATCTCCGGGAGACGGGAAACATGGGACGGGTAGCGGAACTGAACCTGAACGGAGGAGCCTATACACCCTGTCTCATCTCCATCGACAAGAACACCAATGAACTGGTGGCCGTACGGCAGGAGAATGTGTATATTCCAAACGAGGTAAAAGGTATCAAACTGACAGCCGATGAGATTAATGCGCTCAAGGAAGGGAAGCCGGTATATGTGGACGGCATGACCTCAAAGAACGGAAAGCCGTTCGACGCGACGCTGCAATACAGTGCGGAACGCAGGGGGCTGGAATTTATCTACCCGGAAAGTCAGGGATTCAACCAGCAGAGCCTGGGAGGCGTACAACTTTCCCCAAGCCAGATCAAGATGCTCAGCGAAGGGCATACCATTCTTGTGGAAGACATGAAGCGTACCGACGGGGCCCTGTTCTCCTCTTTTGTCACTTTGGACAAAGTAACCGGACGACCGCAATACACACGACACAATCCGGAAAACGGAGAAATCTATATCCCGAAAGAGATCTGCAACGTACAACTGACTCCTGAAGACAAGGAGGCCCTGCGCAAAGGACAACCCGTATTTCTGGAAAACATGATCAACCGCAAGGGGGAAGAGTTCTCCTCCTTCGTTAAGCTGGACATGAATACCGGCAGGCCGCAATACTCCCGCACACCGGACGGATTCAGTGAACGCCAGGCACCGATTGTTCCGGCAGAAGTATACGGACATGTGTTCACCGCACAGGAGCGGGCCAACCTGCAGGACGGAAAAGCCATACTTGTATCGGACCTGAAAAGTGCGAACAACAAGACATTCAGTTCCTATCTGAAAGTGAACGCAAATTCCGGACAGCTGCAATACTTTCAGGAGAACCCGGATATACGTCGCAATACAACCCGGCGTGCCGCACAAACAGACGACATGCAAAACCGGCAGCAGGAACAGAAGAAAGCCAGCAGACAAGCCGTATAACAGGAAGTTAAGAAAAATAAATCATTAACCATTCATTCGAAAAAGATATGAAGCAGAACACAAATCAAATATTCAAGGCGGAAGACCTTGACTGGAAGGAACTGGAAACAGCAGGGATACACAAAGAGGAATTGGAAAGCAACGGGAACATGGAACTACTCCTGCAAGGTGAAGCAACGGAAGTCATGCCATTAAAAATCTGCACTCCCATACTCCATATAACAATGGACGCCACCCTCAAGCTCACGGTAGGAACGGACGGAAAGCCGGTAATGGAGATTAACGGTCTTAGTCCCGAAGCGGAAGAAGCGACCGGCGAATAATCCCCTGACCGGAACAAGAGAAAACAAAGATATATAAACCGTTATCCCGTACCGTCTTTACCACAACGGTACGGGGAACAAAAAAAGAAAAGATCATGATTGCAATATTGACGGACAAGCCCAATGTGGGAAAAGAAATAGCAAGAATTCTGGGCGCACAGACCAGGGAAAACGGATATATGACCGGAAACGGATACATGGTGACATGGACTTTCGGAAACATGCTGTCACTGGCTATGCCGAAAGATTATGGAATAGAACGCCCGGAACGGGAAGACTTTCCTCTGAATCCCACCCCCTTCAAACTAATGGTAAAGCATGTCAAGACCGATACGGGGTGGGTACCCGACATCAATGCGATACTTCAACTGAAAGTGATTGAGAAAGTATTTGCAGCCTGCGATACGATCATTGCGGCCACCGACGCCTCCCGTGAGGGGGAAATGGTATTCAGATACCTGTACCAATATCTGGACTGTCACAAGCCGTACCGCCGCTTATGGATTTCCTCACTCACGGATGAAGCCGTACTGGAGGGCATGGCGAATCTCAAAGCAGGCAGCCTGTTTGACCCGATGTTCCTCGCCGCAGACAGCCGTAACAAGGCGGACTGGCTGTTGGGAATGAATGCCAGCTACGCCATCTGCCAGACTACCGGAACGGGAAACAATTCCCTCGGACGGGTACAGACACCCGTACTGGCAGCCATCAGCAGCCGCTACCGCGAGCGTGAAAACCATATCGCGACAGATACTTTTCCAGTCTTTGTCAGCTTATACAAGGACAATATCCTGTTCAAGATGCGCTGCACGGAAGAACTTACAGACCGTGAAGCGGCAACACGATTTTACGGTGACTGCAAGGCTGCCGGACAGGCACGTATTACCGCCGTCAGCAGACAAGTAAAAGAAATAGAGCCTCCCGCACTCTATAACCTGACCGAACTCCAGAAGGATGCCTGCCGGCATTACGGAATGACCGCCGGGAAATCATTGGAAATTGTACAGAGGCTTTACGAGAAGAAACTGATTTCCTATCCGCGTACTTCCAGCCGTTTCCTTTCCAGGGATGTTTACGACAGGCTGCCTTCCACCATGGAAAAGATTCTCAACCGGAAAGAATTCCGGCCGTATGTCAGGACAATGGGAATCAATATTTTCGATCTGCCGGACAGGGTTGTCGACGAGAAGCGGGTAGCGGAGCACCATGCCATCATCATCACCAATATGTATCCCGAAGCATTGGAAAGGGAGGAAATGCAGCTTTACCTGATGATTATCGGGCGGATGCTGGAAGCCTTCATGCCCGCATGCAAAGTGGAATACACCACAGTGGATGCCATATGCGCCGCCCGCAACTTCAGATGCCATACCTACCGTATCATCGAAAAGGGATGGTTCGGGATCTTTGAAAGGGAGGATGAGATTGCCGGACAGCAGTACCACCCCACCCCCATTCCGGAACTAAAGAACGGAGAAACGGTCACCGTGACAGGCTGTAATCTGATACATAAGAAAGACCTGCCCGTGTCCGCATATACCGATGCCGGACTGATCGAATACATGGACACTGCCGGGCTGGGAACCGTCGCCACCCGCACCGGCATACTGCAAACCCTGATTGACCGTAAATATGTGCGCTACTCCGGGGGATATATCATTCCCACCCGAAAGGGACTTTACATATATGAAACGGTACGGGGAATGAAAATAGCGGATCCCGCACTCACATCGGGATGGGAAACGCAACTGGCAGGGATGGAACAGGGAAAACTTACACAGGAAGAATTCCTCGAAGGGGCGTTGAAGCTGACAGGCGAGGTAACGGAAGAAATCTTCCGGAAATATCAGAAATAGGAAGTCATTATATACGGAGTGGAAAATGCAGGCTGAACAGGTCTGCATTTTTTATTTATGCAAGAAACTGTTTTGCCGTTTTTAAACGGCAAAGGTATCGGATTCCCCTCATTTGGATCAAGGCGGCCCTGCGGGCTGGTCGGCTAAAAGAAAATCATCCTCGCTACGCTCCGGTATTTTCTTTTGCCGAGCCTTGTTCCAAAAGGGAAATCCAAGAAAACGGAGCCTATAAAACCGGGAAAACAAGTTCCCGGGGACCATTATCCACTCATAAAATTAAAGAATATGAAACTACAACTCATCGCAGGCATATGTAAGTCAACGGTCACACTCGTGATGAAGGCAGGAGTAATCCTGCTATGTCTCAAAGGCGTAATACCGTTCCACGCCATCCTGTTCCTGCTAATAGCGGGAGGAATCATACGGTTCATGGCAAGGATTATCTCATTTCCGGCAACAGTTCTCGCCATTCTGATCCTTATCGGAATGTTATTATAAACCCTTAAACTACAAATGAAATGGAAACAAGAAAATTCACCCCGTCAGCTCCGGTCGCACCCACACTGTGGCCGACAACGCGCAGCATCAGGCCTGCAAAGAGAAGATTTCCCAATACGGTTAATGAGCCCAGAAACATCGGGTATTATCTCAAGCCGCTGCTTGACATCACGAAGCGACCGGACAGAGACGAAATTCTGAAGGCATATCTCAAGGAAACCTATGTATAACAATAAAAAACAACCATTATGTTTTTCCAATCAATTTATCAGATGATGTCGGCAGGCACAGACCTGAACATCAACATCAGGAGAACGGACGGAAAACTCTCCGTAGCGGTAATGCCCAGGCGCACAACACTCAAGGATGAAACCGGACAGGCCATCGTGCCGCTCATACTCAACGGCACCCCCATGGAACTGGACGGACAATTCCTGCAGGCCGTCACCTCACCCCTGCAGAGGGTACAGGAAGTGCTGGTCAATCTTGAAACCTTCGAGAAACAGGCACAGCAGGCGGCATCACAAGGCAAGGCCGCCAGGAGTGCGAGCAGCAAGGAGACAAAAGAGACACGTGAGAAACAGGAAAAAATGGAGAAACTCCTCAAACGTGCGGAAGAAGCCTACACGGCAGGAAGGTACTCGGAAGCGACGACCTGCTTCAGGCAGGCCAAAGTACTCGCGGACGCGGACAGGCAGAAACAGATAGAGGCAAGAATACTGGAAGTGCAGAAGGAGTCAGCACAATGCAGCCTGTTCCCAGAAGGGGATACGCAGGCAAAGCCGGCTTCACAACAGCAGCCCGTAAACGGTACACCGACCGGAAAACAGCCGGACGGGCAGATGCAGATATTCACGGTACAACCACCCGGACAGCAGACACCGCCCGTACAGCCGGCACAACAACCGATGCCCCAACCGCAGATAATACAGCCGCAATCCGTACAGCAGACGTATCAGCCGGGAATGCCGCAACCGATGTACGGCGGGTACTACCGGAATCCGGTAAACGGTATCCCGCAGCAGCCCACGGAATATCCCCAAATGTATCCCGGACAACCCGCAGGGCAGCAATGGCAGCCACAACAGTGGCACCCGCCATGCAGACGGTTCAGGGAACTACGGGAAGGGAATACCGTTCACAGCCACAGCCTGACGAAGCGCTCACCTTCGACAAGGATGACGAGAGTGACAGGGAACTCCTAAGGGAAGACCCTTATGCGGAATACATCGACTTTCCACATGAATGCCGCATGAAGGACGAAGTACAGGCGGAACTGATATGTTATTAAACCTCTAAATATAAAATATATGGCACTTGACATCAAAGGAATCAAAAGAGTATTCAAACTGAAGAAAGGAAACTCAACGCTGGTACTGGAAGACCCGGACAGCAGAATGTCACTGACGGAGGTTACGGACTTCTATTCCATGAATTACCCGGAACTGACCACGGCAACCCTGCACGGGCCGGAATTCGAGGAAGACCGGGCCGTGTACCACTTCAAAACCACCATAGGGACGAAAGGATAGGCTATGGCAAAGAAAACAAATCATAAAAGAAAGGAGAAAGAGGCATGCACACAGCTTTCAGAATTACAAACGGAGAACCTGGCGCATCTTATCATCAGCGAAGCCGGATGTACCGATATCAGCCGGGGAACCGGCAGAAGAAAAAAAAGAAGACTGCCGCCGGCAGGAACAGTAATGATTTTCTAATGGGGAGAATTCTCCCCATTGCACCGGATTATTACATGGAAAACGCCGGGGAGGAAAAAATCAACCTCACGACAAGGGAAAATTTTGATTATCTGCACCGGTCAGCCCTAAATTATACCGGCATTATCGGTTCCAGTCTGCCTTTCCGCAAGAAAAAGGCATCCCCACGGATAAATATAATCAACCTGTACAAGGCACTGGAAAACATACTTCCCGAACACGTCAATCTGGAAGTACGAAACGGCAGGCTGCACTTCTGTCTGTACCGGTTCCATAAGTGGCCGGAACCCAGACTGTTCTGGATACCGCTGGACTTCACGGAGAAACTACCGGGACAGCTCAGAGGGATAACACTGGAGTTCATCCGCCGGCTCATGCGCCACCACAGCATACAGAGCATAAAGGAGACCTTCCAGTATGAGATGGCACGGACTTACCTGGAAGACTACGGGCATTATGACGGGGAAGCGACAGCCCGGGAAATAAGGTCCAGAGCCCGCCTTGCAAAAATGTATGAGAAGGGGAAATTCCACCGTTTGCTCGAAAGAATGGGGAAAAAAGAATTCTGCAAGGATCTGGAGGGGGAGATACAAAAATACCATACGAAAAAGAACAACGAGAAGGCATTATTGAAACTGATCAAGGAAGGCCTGGTATACATTTCAGACGGCAGTCCCAGTATCATGCAATACGCTTATGACTGGAGCTATGAAGAATCACCAGATTTCGAACCGGTAGGACTGGACATACAGATCATGCTCACCTGGTCGACAGCCGATGCCATGGCGGAGGAAGTGGAGACCTACATCAATTCGGACTATCATGAGTCCTATGCAATCACCCCAGTCACGACGTTATTGCTGACACCGGATACAGATACCCCCTTCTCCATGAATGATTTCCCGGAACGCTTCTCCAAGTGGCTCGGCAGCTTCAACCTTGTTGCAAATAACTTTTAATCCAAAAAGAAAGGAGCTGGTTGATGATGCTTGCCACAGAAAGGATAGTGTTCCTTACCGGTCCGGAAAATTCGGACAGGTTCATAGAGAACCTAAGGACGGAATATAACATCGGTCAATACCGCATAAGGATCAATCGTACGCCGCCCTGTTACGAGCTGTTCCATGAACGGCAGGAAAGCAAGCGCAGCAGCCTGAACAGCCGGCTTTTTGCTTCAAGCAGGCCGGAGAAAATTGTGAATTATATAAATAAAACCTCCAATAACAGTCCAAAATGAATGAAATGACAAAACGGATACAGCAGATCATGTATCCCAAAGCGGCACTGATCGCTTATGAATGTGAAACGGCTGATTTTTCACGCCCACAGAATTATCTCGAACTCCGGCCCATCAATGAAAGAGGACGGATGGGAGCGGGAATTCCCGTAACCTATGAATTCATGAACTCCCTGACGGAATCCTACACGGAAGGCATGAACGGGACACCACACGGACGCATCCCTCCCAATATGCTCCTGTGTGATCCCAGAAAAGGACATGAAAAGTACATATGGTACAATCCGCCGCAAAAAAGAAAAATGTACTTCCAATCCTGTCTGCACATTACTGACGGAACATTCAATGTTCCCGGGATTATTTATGTGGTGGAACAGGAGAGCATGGACGTCCATGCCTTCAAGGGAACGGTTCCCCAGGAACAGACGGAGCTTTACCTGGCACCCTTCTTCAATGTGACCGGAGCGGATGTCTGTCTGGGGAACTCGTCACTGGAAAAACCGTTGGACACCGATTTTTCCGGCTTCCAGGAATACTGGGAGAAACGTTTCTGGCTTAGCGAGTTCTCGCATCTGGGAGGCAGCAGGAACCCGACACGCAGCAACCTGGTTTCCGTAACGGAAAAGGCACGGGAGAACCCGTTTGACTACAGTGAACTCAGATCATCCGGTAAAAAACTTAAAGACATCCTCTTATGAAAAAAATCCATTATACAGACAATTATCTGCTGAAACCCTATCATCCCGTCACCGTGTTCATTATCGGCGCGGGAGGAACGGGATCACAAGTGATCACCAACCTGGCACGCATGGACACTGCGTTGCAGGCATCAGGACATCCGGGGCTGCACGTCACCCTGTTCGATCCAGACACCGTCACGCAGGCCAACATAGGACGCCAGCTGTTCAGTGAAACGGAACTGGGCATGAACAAGGCGATAGCAGCCGTAACACGTGTCAACCGTTTTTTCGGTACGGCATGGATGGCGGAAAGCCGCCGTTATCCTCCGGCAGGAACATCGAAAAACAGGGATGACAAACCGGAGCTGGCAAACATTATCATTACCTGCACGGACAATGTACGGTCACGGCTCGACTTGTGGAGATTCCTGAAAAAATACAGGGAGATCACCATAAACAATGAAAAGACGGTATACTACTGGATGGACTTCGGCAATACGCAAACCACCGGACAGGTCTTTATCGGTACCGTACGCAATAAGATAAAGCAACCGGCATCAAAGGAATTTCTGCCGGTACCCAGGATGAATGTCATAACCGAAGAAGTGAGTTATTCAGTTATAAAGGAGAAGGATTCAGGGCCGAGCTGCTCGCTGGTGGAAGCATTGGGGAAGCAGGACCTGTACATCAACTCCATGCTGGCACAAGTCGGCTGTGACATCCTCTGGAGGATGTTCAAGGAAGGAAGAATCCTGTACCGAGGAGCCTATGTCAATCTGGACACCCTTAGGGTGAATCCTATTCCGGTATAGGGCAGATAAGGCAAACGGCTTCCCTGTACAGGGCAAGGGAAGCCGTTATCCCATGTCCGGCATGAGAGCCGGACACAAAACAATATTCAGGATTTTTTCTTTCCTTTCTGCTGCAGAAACTCCCGGATCTCCGAACTGCGATAAAAGTTCTTTCCGTTTTCGTCGGTCTGGTAGTAACGGATAAGCCCCTTTTCACGGTAACGGGCAATAGTCCTCTGTGTCACGCCCAGAAGTTGTGCCAGATCACAGTTGTCAAGCAGGGTGTCACCATCCAGACAGTCTTTTAAACGGTTCATACGGTCAAGTTTCTTTTCTATACGGTCAAAACCTTCCACAATAGTCATTATCATTTTCTCGAGTACCTCATTATCTATATACATCATAGTGTATCCTCCTGTTATTTTTTAAAAGGTGATTAACTGGATACCCTTCCTGTGCGCACTACAAGAGTATATGCAATGTATTATGAAAATAATATGCCGGAAAAACGGGAATGATAATCTCTGAGGAATAATCCGCTGATTCACAAATCAATACAAACACTACTTCATTCACAGTTCTTATATCTGTAAAGTTTTACACTGTAAAGTTGAACAACAAAATGTTTACATACTTTACACCACTGCCGATCATGAAACCTGATGTCATCTGTTGACACCTGCGGACAAAGAATCATCGGCAGGCAGCATACACGCGTATCTTTGTTCCAAACAAAAATGAAAAGAAATGGAAGTTATCAGCATTGAAGCCGGGACATTCGAAGAAATGAAACAGGCATTGAGTTCAATTATCCGGAACATCCGGGACCAAAAGGGAAAGAGGCCGGAAGACAGTCTGGAGGGATGGACGGACAATCAGGAAGCATGCATCATGATGGACATCTCTCCAAGAAAATTACTGTCCCTGCGCAGTACGGGAAAAATACCGTACAGCAAGATAGACAGAAAGATCTATTACCGGAAAAAAGACATAAACATGTATATGGAGAAACTATTGCAAAAAGGAAACTATTAATTGTAATGATATGGCACAAGACCTGCTGACAAAAGAAAGCCCGGAAATCATCCGCTTCTTTCAAGACATAGAATACCTCACAAGATTTCTGGACAGTGAACAGGATAGATACAGGCCTGTTTTAAATGGAGAAAGGTACATTACCGAAGCCGAACTGGCGGAACTGCTGAAAATAACAAGACGGACACTGATAGAACACAGGACAACCGGACTTTTCCCTTATTACCGGTTGGGCGGCAGAATTCTCTATAAAGAGAACGATATTATAAAACTATTGAATGAAAACAGGCTGGAAGCCTTCAATAGCTGACAAGGAGCAACGGAAAAATCATTAGAAACAGAGTAAAAACAGATGTTTTCGGAAAATTTATTTCCATACTATTTGGAGGAATCGAACCTTTTCCATATCTTTGCACCGTCAAAAAAATGACAGCGATAAAGATTGAAATAATTGAAATTAGGAATATGGCTAATTCAATGGTTTTGATTTTAACAAGATAAAAGTTAGTGTTGTTAATCAGGACTTTAGATACAAGAAACTTTAAAAGTTCGATTCCTGGTGGCACCACTTCTTAAGCAATCGGAATGTAGCGCAGTTGGTAGCGCACTACGTTCGGGACGTAGGGGTCGGGCGTTCGAGTCGCCTCATTCCGACAAAATAAAGGGTAGCTTTCTGGATTACAGTAAGTTACCCTTTAATTTTATTTAGTCGCCGGGACGAAATCGGGACGGCAATGCAAGGCTCAGTCTGAAACGGCTCAGTCTGAAACCTTGGGGGATTGCGTTAAAATTCTTATTTTTGCATC
>OAVB01002006.1_pt1 | contig 10980 bp, 8 predicted proteins | sample 1516871 | NCBI WGS metagenome assembly OAVB01 (sample SAMEA2580069, study PRJEB22360) | human gut metagenome | biome: human gut; feature: human-associated habitat; material: faeces | place: Denmark | collected 2008/2010 | reverse complement strand
TCAATGAAATGTCTGTAATCATGCTCCAAAGCCCTGTTGCTTTCCCCAGACATACCGGCAGCACGCCTTCCGCTTCCGGGTCAAGCGTACCTGTATGTCCGATTTTTTTCATATGGAGAATTCCTCTGAGTTTTGCAACGACATCATGCGAAGTATATCCTTTTTCTTTATATACATTTATGATACCATTCATAACATTCCTCATATACTGTTTTCACAGTTTTTATTCAACATTTTCTGCGCCGGAAAGTGCATTGTACTGCTCCTCAATTCTGGCACCAATATTGTTAATAATGTCATGCACTGCACCGTTTGCCGTAAAGCCCGCCGCACGGATATGTCCACCGCCGCCATAGTGCATTGCAATTTTGCTCACGTCAATGACTTTCTTGGAACGTAAGCTGACTTTATATTCTTCCTCACCGGTCTGATACAGGAAAATGGCAACTTCCACGCCCTCCGTCAGACGCAGCTGTTCCACAATGCCGCCCAGCTCCCTGCCGGTAACACCATAGAAATTCATTTCATCCTGTGTAACCAGTGAGAAAATACATTTGCCGTCATAGAATAAAACACTCTCTAATAATGCCCTGCCAAGAATCTGATTCTGGATATATGTCTTTGTATAAAAGCTGTTATCGATAATATCTGAGTAATCAATTCCTTTTTCCATCATCTTTCCGGCAATCAGCATCGTCTGTGCCGACGTCGAGCTGTACTTAAACACGCCCGTATCATGCACAATACCTGTGTAAATGCAGGCTGCTGTGTCTTTACTGATTTTATCATCTTCCAGTGTACGGTAAAGCACTTCACAGGCAGAGCTGGCCTGCGCGTCTACTACATTGACATCAGCAAAGCTTCCGTTGCTGATATGATGATCAATGCAGACAGTCTTTTTTGCATTTTCAAAGCAGCTATGGAATGGCTCAATTCTGTCTAAGCTGCTGCAATCGAGTACAAAAAAGACATCATATTCTTTTTTGATATCCGGGATTGTCTGAATTTTATCAATATCACGGATATAATGAAATTCACTGCCCGGTGTTTCCAGATAAACTGTTACATCCAGCTGCGGACAATTATCCTTTAAATAGGAATACAATCCCATGCAGGAACCGATACAGTCCCCGTCCGGTCTGATATGTCCGGTAATACCTACTGTTTCTGCACCTTTTAATTCTTCTAAAACATTCATACTTAGTCCTCTGAATCCTGTACAGGTTCCTCAACATGATGTTCATTGTCATACTGTGTTACTTCGTCAATCAGTTTTGACATATTGACACCGTATTCAATGGACTGGTCCAAAATAAAAGTAATTTCCGGTGTGTTGCGCAGATTGATATTCTTTGCAAGCTGCCTGCGAATATATCCTTCTGCACTTTTCAACCCTTTCATCGTGTCTTCCTGGGATTCTTTGTCCCCAAGGACACTGATATATGCTTTACAGGTTTTTAAATCCGGGGCAACCTCCACGGATACCACCGAGGTCATCGGGTTTATCCGCGGGTCTTTAATTTCTCCCCTGATAATGTTACTGAGTTCCTTTAATACTTCACCATTAATTCTGGTGTTTTTTACACTGTTTTTACGCATTCTAAAAACCTTATGCCCTTTCTAAAACTTATCTAGGCACTTCTACCATTTCATAAGCTTCAATGATGTCGCCTTCCTGAATGTCGTTAAATTTTTCAAATACAAGACCACATTCATATCCGGCCTTTACCTCCTTGACTTCATCCTTAAATCTCTTTAAGGAAGCAATCGGTCCTTCGTACGTCTTTTCGCCTTCTCTTGTAATGCGGACAGAAGCATTTCTTGTAATCTTACCGTCTGTTACAAATGAACCGGCAATGTTGCCGACACCGGATGCCTTGAAAATCTGGCGGATTTCAACATGACCGATAACCTGTTCTTCATAAATCGGCTCTAACATACCCTTTAAAGCGGACTCTACATCTTCAATTGCATTGTAGATAACACTGTATAATCTTAAATCAACCTTTTCACGTTCTGCAACGATTCTTGCCTGATTATCCGGCTTAACATTAAAGCCAATGATAATTGCATTGGAAGCAGAAGCTAAAACAACATCGGATTCGTTGATATTACCAACACCGCCGTGGATAATCTTAACCACAACTTCTTCGTTTGAAAGCTTTACAAGGCTCTGCTTTACAGCTTCTACAGACCCCTGTACATCGGCTTTGATAATAATACCAAGTTCCTTTACATTACCTGCCTGAATCTGTTCGAACAATGCATCTAAGGATACCTTGTGCTTTGTATCGTCTAAGAGCTTCTTTCTGCCTTCGCTGATAAAGGTTTCTGCAAAGTTTCTGGCTTCCTTATCAGAATCCATTGCAACGAGAATTTCACCGGCATTCGGCACGTCATTTAAACCGAGAATTTCAACAGGAATAGAAGGTCCTGCTTCTCTTACACGGTGTCCCTTATCATCTACCATCGCTCTGATTTTACCATGGCATGCACCGGCTGCCACATGGTCACCAACCTTTAATGTACCCTTCTGTACAAGTACGGTTGCAACCGGACCGCGTCCCTTATCCAGTTCAGCTTCAATTACGATACCTCTTGCCTTACGGTTCGGATTTGCCTTTAATTCCTGTACCTCTGCGGTTAAAAGAATCATTTCCAGTAAGTCATCAATACCTTCCTTTGTATGTGCGGATACCGGTACGAAAATGGTCGAACCGCCCCAGTCTTCCGGAATCAGTTCGTATTCTGTCAGTTCCTGCTTTACTTTTTCGATATTGGCACTCGGCTTATCAATCTTGTTGACAGCAACGATAATTTCAACACCTGCTGCCTTTGCATGGTTGATGGCTTCAATTGTCTGAGGCATGACACCGTCATCTGCCGCAACAACCAGAATGGCAATATCTGTTGCCTGTGCACCACGCATTCTCATGGCTGTAAACGCTTCATGACCCGGTGTATCAAGGAATGTAATCAGGTGATCATTGATTGATACCGTATACGCACCGATTTTCTGTGTGATACCGCCGGATTCTTTAGCCGTTACGTGTGTTTCACGGATGGCATCCAGTAATGATGTCTTACCGTGGTCAACGTGACCCATAACACAGACTACAGGTGGTCTTGTAACCTGTGTATCTTCTGCTTCATCATCTTCCTTTAACAGTTCTGCAATAACATCAACCTTTTCTTCGTGTTCACAGATACAGTTAAATTCAAGTGCGATTTCTTCTGCTGTATCATAATCCACTTCCTGATTGATTGTTACAATTTTTCCCTGCATAAACAGCTTCTTTACAACAACGGACGGCTGGACTTTCATCTTATCTGCCAGTTCCTTGATGGTTAAGCTGTCCGGCAGAACCAGCTGCTTAATGGTTTCTTCTTCTTTTTCTACCGGCTTGTTTACCTTCTTGTTTGCCTGGCTGTTTGCGAACTTCAGATTTTCTTTTTCTTCATCTTTTCTTCTGTCGTTCTTCTTGTTGTCCCTTCTGGATTCCGGCTTTCTTGCATCTGGCTTGGTTTCAAACAGAAAATCATTCTTTGGCAGACTTTCTTTTCTGTCACGGTCATTTCTGCGTCCGCTGTTTCCACCCTGTCCATTGCGGTCATTTCTATAGCCGTTATTTCCGCCGCCGTTTCCGTTGCGGTCATTTCTGTAACCGTTATGTCTGTCTCCGTTTCCGCTACGGTCATTTCTGTCACGGTCGTTACGGTTGTTGTCACGGTTTCCGGCATAATTATTTCTACCGTTTTCGTTTCTTGGTGTATCTGATTTTCTGTTGTTATTCTGATTGTTATTTCTATTATTCATCTGATTATCGTTCTTTGTCTGATTCTGATTTCCCTTTCTTGTATCATTTCCCGGTGCTTTTGTACTATTCTGTGGAAAATACACCTGTGAAATATGGGACTTTTTATCTTCCTGCTTTGCTTCTGTCTTTGGTTTTTCCGGCTGTGCCGCCTTTTTACCGAACTTGCTGCGGATAGACGTGATTTCTGAGTCTGTCAGACCGTTGGAAGCGGTATACTTCTTTGTGTCGTTACTCAATGTTTCTATAATTTCTTTTGATGATATATTTAACTCTTTTGCCAATTCATGAACTCTCATATTTGCCATTTAACCTCTCTTCCGAACAACCGCTTACATCTGCTGCTCCAAACCATTTTTTAAATGCTTTTCGATTGTATTTCTAAAGCCTTCATCTGCGACTGCGAGTGATGCCCGAAACTGTTTGCCGATTGCATGACCAAGTGTTTCTTTGTCACTGTAAAAGTAAACAGGCACCTCATAAAATGCACACATATTTGTAAACATCTTCTTTGTATTTTCCGATGCATCTCCTGCAACAATAACCAGTGCGGCTTTCCCGGTCTTGACTGCCTTTTCTGTTGCAAATTCTCCGCTTACGATTTTTCCTGCTTTCTGCGCAAGTCCGATCATTGCTAATGCCTTATCCTGCTTCAATATTTTCCAGCTCCTTTGCCAACTTGTCATACACAGACTTTTCTATCGGCATTTTAAAGGAACGTTCCAGTCCCTTTGATGCCACAGCCTTTGCAAAACAATCCGCATTAGGACATATATATGCACCTCTGCCGTTTTTCTTGCCTGTCACATCAATGATAATGCCTTCCGTATCTGTTTTTAAGATTCTGATTAAATCTTTTTTATTCTTCATTTCACGACAGCCTATGCACTGTCTTTGAGGAATCTTTTTTGTTCCGGCCAAATAAATCACTCCCTGATCTTTTATTCTTCTTCACTCAATGTAAGTTCAACGTCTTCTTCGTCACCGGTTGTTTCGTCGATGTCTTCATTTGCCTGTGCTTCACTCTTAATATCAATGCCAAAGCCTGTAAGCTTCGCTGCAAGTCTTACGTTTTGTCCTGATTTGCCGATTGCAAGAGAAAGCTGCTGTTCTGAAACGATGATTTCCGCTTTCTTTTCTTCGTCATCTGCTGTTGCGGATACAACCTTTGCCGGACTTAACGCATTGACAATTAACTGTGCCGGATTTTCATCCCATTCGATAATATCAATCTGTTCGTTGCCCAGTTCATTAACGATTGCCTTTACTCTCGCACCGTTTACACCGACACATGCACCAACCGGATCAACATTCGGTACTTTTGCACGGACTGCCATTTTAGTTCTTGAACCGGCTTCTCTTGCAATACCCATAATTTCAACAATGCCGTCTTTGATTTCCGTTACTTCTTCTTCAAAAAGGCGTTCTACAAGCTGTGGTGATGTTCTTGATACTCTTACCAGTGTCCCCGGTTTTTCTTTGTTGGAAACGCTTACAACATAAAGTTTAATTCTGTCGCCACGTTCAAAGGTTTCACCCTTTACCTGATCACTGACCTTTAAGGTTGTCTGTGTTCTTCCGATGTCTACCAAAACATTACCCTTTTCATCAATTCTTTGTACAATTCCTGTGATGATTTCTTTTTCCTTTGAATGGTATTCATTGTAAAGTGCTGCCTTTTCTTCTTCACGAATCTTCTGTACAATTGTACCCTTTGCATTCTTTGCCGCACGTCTTGAAAATTCTTCTGATTTTACCTCTACGGTAACAATGTCACCAATCTGGCAGTTTGGCTTAATCTTTCTTGCATCGGCAAGGGAAATCTCTGTTGCAGAAATATACTTTTCAGTATTTTTTCTGGAATTGCTTCCTTCTGCCGGTTCCGGAACAGATACTTCTTCAACGACCTGTCTGTCTGAATAAATGTGGAAGTCCCCTGTGATTCTGTCTAATACAACACGGCCGTTTTCTACAGTGTTAAACTGTGTCTTATATTCATCCATCAGTGATTTTTCAATTGCCTCAAACATCACTTCCTTGCTGATTCCGTTTTCTTTTTCAAGCGCATCAAGTGCTGCTATTAATTCTTTACTCATAATTTCCTCCATTTGGCCTTGCGGCATCGTTTATTCTTTATTATTAATCACAAAATGCAAGACGAATCATTGCCAGATTCGCTCTTTCAAATGTCTTTTCTTCATCCTTTTCAAATGCAAGTGTTACTGTTTTTTCATCGTATGCTTTTAACACGCCTGTAAATTCTTTCTGTTTGTCTTCGGCACGGTAAAGCTTAATATCAATTAATTTTCCAATGCTTCTTTGATAATCTTTTTCTTTCTTTAACGGTCTTAACAACCCCGGAGAACTGACTTCAAAAATATACTGATCCGGAATATAGTTTTCTTTGTCAAGGACTTCATTAAATTCTCTGCTGATTACCTCACAGTCATCTACGGTAATGCCGCCTTCTTTATCGATGTAAACTCTCAAGTACCAGTCACTGCCCTCTTTCACATATTCCACATCAACCAGCTCAAAATGATGCGCATCAATGAACGGTTGAATGAGCTGCTCTGTTTTTTCTTCGTAGCTTATCTTTCTACCCATTTATTCATCGCCTTTCCATTATTTTAAATCGCAGGAATCCCCGCCTGTCAGTCCGCCTGTATTATGCCTAACAACGAAAGAGTGGACATTTCTGCCCACTCTTTCCAGAACACTATAATACAGAATAGCTAATAGGGGAGTCGAACCCCTGTCTTCGCCGTGAGAGGGCGACGTCTTGACCACTTGACCAATTAGCCATATTCCTGTAACTGTATGCCGTATTTACAACGTGCGTTTAACAGTACTTTCATATAATACACTTTTTTTATGCACATTGCAAGCACTTTTTTTATTTTTTTGCATTTTCTTTTATTTCAGGCAAAAAATAACGGGCATCTTCCGGGATAAGGAATTCCCATGCCCTGCTGCTGCCCGTTCTGTTTATAAATTTAAAACCGCTTTTGTATTTTTCTTTAAAAGACTGCAAAAAGTGCGCTGAAAAGTCCTGCACTGGCAGCACCCATGACAATACCTGCCAGAAGCACACCGCCCAATACGGCAAGTACACTCTTTTTAAATCCCATATCCAGAAAACTGGCTGCCAGTGTTCCTGTCCATGCACCTGTACCCGGAACCGGAATACCCACAAATAAAAGCAGTGCGATAAATAACCCGTTTCCTGCTTTTTCTTTCAGCTTCTGTCCGCCTTTGTGACCTTTTTCAATACAGAAGGTAAAAAACTTACCAATGTATTTTTTATCCTTGCCCCACTCAAGCACCCGTCTTGCAAAAAGGTAAATAATCGGAACCGGAAGCATGTTGCCGATAACACAGATGATGTAGGACTGTAATAACGGCAGCTGGAAGCCCTGCGAAATCGGAATCGCACCTCGCAATTCTACGATTGGCACCATGGATACCAGAAAAATCATAAGATATTTTTTCAACATAAATTTAGTTTTCTCCATTCTCTCCGCATACACGGTTTATTTTATGCGCTGTGCACACAATCTATGTTACAAAAGTATACTGATAAAAGCAAGTATTTTTTTATTCGTGCATATGACGGAGGCTGTCTAAGAACAGCGGCTTGTTGGCGAAGCGGAACAGTTCCCTTGCGTATGGATAGTTGATGATTTTCATGGCATCGTCTTCCGTCGCAAAGACGTTCATGGCACTGTCAACATATACGTTTTGCAGGCTCATGTCGCTGACTGCAAAAACGGAATCGCACAATACCAACTTACAGTCGTATGTATCGTCTGGATTGACTGTAATTTGTGCCTGCGGACTGATTTTTAAAATCCGCTCCGCAAGATCGTAGGAAAAATCTTCTCCCTGACCGCGTTCTAAATAAATACACTGCTTTCCCGCCAGCACTTCACGCAGTGCCGTATCTTTGCAGTCCACTTCAAATATCCGTCCGTCTGCCGCTTTTCCGCGGACACCGTGAATCGCATCATCATAGGCAAACATGACTGTTTTTGCCTTGTTATACTCACCGCGGTACATGCCTTCATACTGCACTTCAAACACAGAATTTAAAAAGGTATCACACATTTTCTCCCATTCATCCTGCGGGGTATATTTCATAAAGAAATAAATCCAGTTGCGCCACGCATAATATGTTGGAAATGTGTTGACGACCTCTTTTTTTGCGCCCATGCGGTGAAGCACCACGGAACTGCCGACTGATGCCACTTTGTAACCTGCAAGGTTACAGCAGTATCCCCACTCGGTATCGTCCCAGTAGAGAAAATTATCTTCCGGCATCAGTCCGATTTCATCTATCAGACTTTTCCGCACCATCAGAGAGCAGGCGGCAACCGCATCGGAATATTCGACATCGGGAATTCCGTCTGCATCGGTTTTTCCAAGGAATTTGGCTTCGGTACAGTAGTCTTTAAAATCCACAATCTGTCCGAACTGCTGGATAACACCCGGATTTTCCATGTGATACACGCGCGAACCTGCCATGCCGCTGTCCGGGTGTGCGTCCAGAAACTCCACCAGCTCACCCATTGCATTTTCATCAACCAGCACATCATTGTCCAGACAATACAGATATTCGTATCCTTTTTCCAAAGCTTTCCGCAGTCCGGTATTAAATCCACCCGAACCACCGAGATTCTCTGCATTGACAAGCACCGTTACCTGACTGCCGTACTTTTCACGGATTGCTTCTGCCGAACCGTCTGACGAAGCATTATCTACAACGTATAAATCATAGTCTGTGTATTTCGATTCCAGCACTGACTGGATACAGTTCAGTACATCTTCTTTTTTATTAAAATTACAAATTACCGCTCCTACACGTTTCATATGTACCTCTTTTCCGCAGGCATTTTAATGCCAGAGGAACCGCGGACTGAATTTATTCAGTCCTGCGATAAAAAATATTTGTGCTGCCTGCGGCACAAATATCTGTATGAAGAATCTTAGATTTAAGGATTCTTCATACTTGCCTTTTCCTATAAATCAAACAGCGACAGCTGGTTGCTGTCTGCCATTCCCTGTAACAGCCCCAGATCGCTTAATTTTTCAATAACCGTCTGTCCGACCTTTGCACGCTGGCGCAGGTCATCTTTGGATAAGAACTCGCCGCCCCTTGCCGCAATCTCTATGGATTCTCCGGCAACTTCACCAACCTTGTCGATGACTTTAAAAGACGGCATAATTTTTCCGTCAATAATCTGGAATGACCGTGCCTTTGCCTGATACAGATTAATCGGTGTAAAATCAAATCCACGTGCATACATTTCCTGCACGATACGCATATCCTTTAACTCGTCTTCTTCGGCATTGGTCAGCTGGTTTTCGGCTTTTCTCGCCTTGTAATCCGCAAGGAAATATTCCAGCTTATCCCTGCCCATTGCCATTTTTTCGTAGTCAAACGCATTGGCACGGATACTAAAGTACGCGCAGTAATACGCAAGCGGATAAAAGACCTTGCAGTAAGCCACGCGCCATGCCATCATAACGTAAGCCGCCGCATGGGCTTTCGGGAACATGTACTTAATCTTTTTACACGACCAGATATACCAGTCCGGTACATCATGCGCACGCATGACTTCTTCCTGTTCCGGTGTCAGACCTTTCCCCTTACGCACCTTTTCCATGATTGTGAACGCCTGTTCACTCTCCAGTCCCTTCTGAATCAGATAGACCATGATATCATCACGCGTGCAAATCGCCGTGGAAATGGTTGCCTTTCCCTCTTTGATAAGAGTCTGTGCATTGCCAAGCCATACATCGGTACCATGGGCCAGACCGGCGATACGGACCAGATCCGAAAAATACTGTGGTTTGGTGTCAATTAACATCTGCATGGCAAAATCCGTACCGAATTCCGGGATACCAAGCGCCCCCAGCTTACAGCCGCCGATGTCTTGTGGTGTAATTCCAAGTGCCGATGTATTCTGAAACAGTGACATGACTTCTTTGGAATCCAGCGGAATTTCAAGTGGGTCAAGCCCCGTTAAATCCTGCAACATACGAATCATCGTCGGGTCTAAATGTCCTAAAATATCGAGTTTTAACAGATTGTGGTCAATGCTGTGGTAATCGAAATGGGTCGTTGTAATCGACGTTTTCATATCATTAGCAGGGTGCTGTACCGGTGTAAAGGAATGAATTTCCTCACCGATTGGCAGTACAACGATACCGCCCGGATGCTGTCCGGTGGTTCTTCGGATATCCGTACAGCCCTCTGAAATACGCTCAATTTCACACCGGCGCTTTACAATCGGATGGCCTGTTTTTTCGGATTTATCCGCAAAATATTTCATTACAAAGCCGTATGCCGTCTTTTCGGCAACCGTACCGATTGTTCCCGCTTTAAATGTCTGTCCTTTTCCAAAGATAACCTCGGTAAATGCATGCGCCTTACTCTGATATTCATTGGAAAAGTTTAAGTCGATATCCGGCTCTTTATTTCCCTTAAATCCAAGGAATGTTTCAAACGGAATGTCAAATCCGAGTTTATTAAGCTTATGTCCGCAGTTTGGACAGATTTTATCAGGCATGTCACACCCCGCACCGCCCGCAAATTTCTTAACGTCTTCCGAATAAAATTCATTGTAAAAACATTTCGGACACAGATAATGCGGACTTAAGGGGTTTACCTCCGTAATACCCGCCATGGTTGCCGCAAAGGACGAACCGACCGACCCCCGCGAACCTACCAGATAACCGTCATCATTGGACTTCCACACCAGCTTCTGCGCAATGATGTACATTACGGAATAGCCGTTTGAAATAATGGAATTTAATTCCCTGTCCAGACGCTCCGTTACAATCTGCGGAAGCTTTGGACCGTAAATTTCATGCGCTCTGTCATGACAGATTTTACGCAGCATTTCATCGGAATTTTCAATGACCGGCGGACACTTATCCGGGCGTACCGGAGAAATTTCCTCGCACAGGTTCATGATTTTATTCGTATTTTCCACGACAATCTCATAGGCTTTTTCACTGCCTAAGTAGTCAAACTCGTGCAGCATTTCTTCCGTGGTATGCAGATACAGCGGTGCCTGATTGTCCGCATCGTCAAAGCCCTTTCCCGCCATAATGATACGGCGGGGGGTTTTATCTTCGGGCTTTAAAAAAATTGTCGGAA
>OAVB01001993.1_pt1 | contig 11038 bp, 13 predicted proteins | sample 1516871 | NCBI WGS metagenome assembly OAVB01 (sample SAMEA2580069, study PRJEB22360) | human gut metagenome | biome: human gut; feature: human-associated habitat; material: faeces | place: Denmark | collected 2008/2010 | reverse complement strand
GGCCGTTTTGCTTTGATCTCGCACTTCTTTTTGGAGGCATCCTTCAAATGACCACTCAGACGACGGAACCGAGGCCGATGAAGCCGTATCTGATCAATGCGGTTCTCGACTACTGCCGCGATACGGGTACGACGCCCTACGTCATGGTGGCGGTGGATCATGCCTGCCGCGTACCGCAGGAATACGTGCGCGACGGCCGCATCATCTTCGACCTCACGGACGAGGCCGTGAACAGGCTTGCCATTTCGGACACCGAGCTCACCTTTCAGGCCCGCTTCGGTGAGAACAACGAGATCTTCGACGTGCTTGTGCCGCTCAACCGCATCATCGCCGTGACGCCTCTCGAGTGCCAGCAGTTCGCCCTTCATTTCGAAGTGACGGAGACGCCCGTCGAGGAGCCCGAGGAGGCGCCTGCACAGCCCGCCCCCGGCGTTCGCCGCCCGATGCGCGTAAAGTGATGCTCGGAAAGCAGGAAATGCTATAATCAAATGCTTTTCAAGCCTCTTTAGCTCAGTTGGTAGAGCAACCGCCTTGTAAGCGGTAGGTCATCTGTTCGAGTCAGATAAGGGGCACCAAACACTAGACCCGTACCGTTCGCCACGGTGCGGGTTTTTCTTTTGTCACAGGGACTTTCGAGCTTGTCTCTCTGTTTACTCGTTCGCCCGCGTTCGCGCTTGACCTGTAAAGACCGATGCTTTACCGTACCAAACATCGTACCAAACACGTTTGCCGGACAAAGCACCGTACCAAACGCGACTACTCCCGAAACTTGGTACGGATTCTTCAAGAGGTTGAGCAATGGCACGAGTGGTAAAGGCGCTGGGCGTCAAAGAGGTTGAGAAGATTTCCAAGATGCCCGGCGTGCATGCTGTCGGCGGCGTCCCGGGCCTCGCTCTGAGAGTGTGGGCGAGTGCTGCGGGCTCCGGGTGCGCGTGGATTCTTCGCACTGAGTGCAAAGGCAAGGAAACAAAGGTGACTGTTGGCACCTATCCGGAGATGGGGTTGCACGCGGCGCGGGCGAAGGCGGCGGAGTTTAAAGCTAGTTTGCTCGCCGGGGTCAATCCTGTGAAGGAAGCGAGGGCGAAGGTAAAGGCTGAGAAGAAAGCGGAGGAGGTTGCGCGCCTTCAGGCGTTAACAGTCGGGGACGTGCTAGATGAATGGCTTGCCTACAAAGTAGAACACGGCACATGGGGCAAGGGTATCCATGAGAAAGCCGAGGCCGTTGCTCATAAGGAAGGAAGGCGCATCAGGCAAAGTGCCGCCTTACTGCTGGGCGTGCCGGTGGCCTCGTGTGAACCTGAGGATGTAGTGAAGGCAATTGAGCCGATATGGTGCTCCAAACGTGCTACGTGTGAAACAGTCTGTTCGCACCTTCGCGGCCTTTTTCATTGGGCAATGACCGTGAAGAAATGCCGCCCGCGCGGGATCAATCCGGCGGATAGCCAATGGCTTACACCGCTGCTCCCTGCTGAGAACAAACGAAAACAGGAGGAGCATTTTCCGGCGCTTGATCCCGACCAACTCCCGCAGCTAATCAAGGCGCTCATGGCGCTGGGGAGTACGTCGGCTTTGTGTACCGCGTTTGCTATCTTGACCTGCACGCGCTCCAATAATGTCCGTTCTATGCGCTGGGATCAAATCTCGGAGGACGGGCAGTTGTGGAGCATTGACGCAATCGACATGAAGGTGACGGCGAACGGTCAACACCTAATCCCGCTCAGTGCCGAGGCGCAAAGGATCATCCAGCACCAAAGGGAATTTTCTCTTTGTTTGGATTCTCCCTATGTGTTCGGCTCCTATCGCAACAATGGGGCACCATTGAGCAACATGACGATGAACGTTTTGATCCAACGGCTTCACTCCAAAGAGGTAGCGGAAGGCCGAGAGGGGTGGATTGATCGCAAGCAAACAAAGGACAAAGGGAAGCCCGTCATTGCTGTGCAGCACGCCATAAGCCGGGCCACATTCGAGACGTGGGCGCATGGTACGCGACAGGATGAGCGCGCCGTGGCGTTGATCTTGCATCATGACGTTGATCCCCGGCTGAAAAGCGCCTACGACAGGTCAGAGGATTTGCCTCACAAAAGGAAGGTGCTAGATGCGTGGGGGAAGTTTTGTTTCTCCGAATGCGAGAACGGTTGAGGATTGAGCGGGGACGCGCTCCCGACTAGCTCCTACGGTATGGCCCTGCGCTTCGGCGTGGGGCTTTTTGTTGCCGGTGGTTTGAGCCGAGGCCGGAAGTGCGCGAAAAGACGGTTTATTTTGGCCTTTTCGGTTGGTGACACTGTGGGACAGGGAAAGACGGGGAGCGGGTTCGGTTTAGGTGCGGTTTAGGAGTGGTTTAGGATGGTTGGAGAAGTAATAAATAATAAGAGAGAGAATAACCAATACATATCTATATCTATACCTAGGAAGTCTTAACCTATTGCCCATGAGCACGCTTCCCGGCTAGTCTTTCTCGCTCATGCGGCCGGATTGCGTGAAGGGGGTGAGCATGGAAAAGCGAAAGACAGGTGCGGGGAGCCGCTGGGCGAAGGGGCGACGCCGGGAGCTTGAGAAAGGGCCCTCCCTGTCGGCGTGGTTGCGTTGCTATGCGCAGGATGAGCAAACGGCCGAGGAGGCAGTGAGACGCGCTCAGAACGCACAGGAGAGCGCACAGAAGGCCAATCCATTGGCGAGAAACATTCGGAGAACATGAGCGATTGGAGCGGGCGCAAGAATGGCGTCGGCTGGTCGGAGGCTTGTTGAAAAAAGTTGAGCCCGTTTGACTCGTTCCCGTGGTCGGGTTATTGAAAAATATTAAGCATGAACCCCGAGCAAACCCCGAGACAGGCGGTTATTAGGGTGGCGTCTAACAGGGCTTCAAATCAATCGGACGCCTACAGCCGCAACGGTTTGAGGATGGCACCCATATGGCGTTGAACCTGTGGTCGGTGTCGGCTATTCGTTGGCGTCATCTCCTACGTTTCGAGACCGTGCTCAGGTCGGCGGGAAAGCGGCGTAGACGATAGAGTTTTGCACTCAGTCCGCGCGCGCACGCGCGCGCGTGCCTCTTTTTATCGCTTCCGCAAAATCCGCATAACTCAGTCCGCGCGCGCACGCGCGCGCGCGAGGGAGGGGCGGGTCAAGAGTGAAGCTGGTTTTGCTCTAGACCGCGCCCCTAGCTCATTTTTTGCGCGTGCAATTCGTGGAGGTTTTGGCGATTGCTCCGAAGGGCGCGGGCGTTGTGGCGCAATGGGTTTGCACGTCGTGAAGGTGGTGCCGTTGTTGAGGAAAGGGCGCATTGCTTCGCGCGCGCACGCGCGAGACGTACGGAAAACCCCACTTCCTGACTTTTGCGCAAATTTGAGCGAAAGCGTTTAGGGTGAATGATGCGGGGAGCCTGAGGGGGCCGAGGTACTGGGAAGGGGCTTCCGATACTGCGGGTGCTTGCGAGTCCCAAAGGTCGTCTAGTTATTGGTTTTGAAAATGTGGTCTGACCACTAAAAAAGGGGCTTATCGCTCGACTTTGTTTGTGTTTACTGGAAGAGCGTATGTCGCTGAAAACAGCGGGGATTCGAGAGTTTGCGCGGATGATTGGTCGCTCGCATTCTTGGGTGGTCTCGCAGTGCCAGCGCAACATCATCCCCAAAACCACTGACGGAAAGATGCCGGTCGATGAAGCCTTGAAAGCGGTCGCTCGACTTTTTGCGGCAGTCCGCGCGCGCACGCGCGCATGCGCGAGAGAAGGGCAAATTGATCCGTATAGAACGCCCTCGGAATGTCTTTGCTATGCTGTAGGGATGAGTGACGCTCTGCCGGGAGTAGCTATCCGGCAGGCCGCTAAACAATCGTCCCGCTTGGCGGCGGCGTCACTCTCCTACACATTGAAAGCGGGCGAAGGGGCGAGATATGCAGAGGGGGGAGGCGTACTTTTTAGAGGCTGAGGCAGAAAACAACAATGGCGGCCGGTGCCTGACAAAACAAACTTCGCTGAACTGGTTGCAGAAATATACTTGGCGCGATGAGCATCATCCGGTAGCTCCGTGGCCTGTGTCGAAAGCTTTAAAGCTATTGGCAGGGATTCGATCGGACGCCTTCATAAATTCAGGATACGATCCGGCTTTTCCGCTGGATGACGATGATTTGCAGTTAGCCGAGGCGCTGAATGATGCGGAGCGGGCGCTTGCATTAGTGTTGAATGACTGCGAGGACGTTAAGCATAGAAAGCCGCGTATGCGTTTCTTTGATGTCGAGAGCATTCGGTTTGCATTGCGCATCAACGACGATGTGGATTTGCTTGAGCCGGGAGAATGTTTAGCGCGGATAGGCAATGAAAAATTACCACTTCGGCTTTATCACAAAGTTGGTGCGGTTTTGTTTTCACATGAATATTTCTCACGTGATGTTCCTGTGTTCGGCCTGTTCCATGATTTCGCGCGAGAAAGAGACGGCCGGGCAGAATATGAGGAGGCCGATGCTCAAATTTGGGAGCGCCTTAAGAGAGCGCTGATTGTGGAGGACGCCACAGAGGCCGAACGTCGCGGTTTGGTTCCATGGGATGTTCCGAGTTATGAACCGTTGCCTTTCGTTGAACCGGTGTTTTCAAACAATCCGTGCTCGTCGGCTTGTTCGTTGTTGCCGGCCCCTCCGCTGCCGGATGCTTTGCCTTCGCCTCAGAGCTCGGATGAATGCCGGGAGGTTGAGCCTTCAAAGACGGCCCCGCCCGAAGCTGATTCCCCGCCGTGGGGATATGGTTTGGATCCGGATGATTGGCCGCCTCCTTTTGATGATGATCCTCGTGACGAGTTTGCGAGTCTTGACGCGCCGCCGGCCATTGAGACGTCCGAGAGCGTTAAAGCAACTCCTGACGCTGATCTTTCGGCCGCAATTGACTTCGGCGGTGCTACTCGTGACGTGCTGGAAGTATTGGCAGACTATTTGAAGCGCCCGCCGGAAAGGCAAAGGTCTAAAAATAAGAATTTCCCAACAGAAGCGCAGTGTGTACTTGATGCGCTAGACCTGAAAGCTCAAAGAAATCGTTGGGGAAGGGCAGACGATGGAAGCGGTCGACTATCTAAGGCTCAATGGATGAGTGTGAGAACGCTATTCCTTCCGGAAACGAAGAAGAATCAGGGCTGTAAGGGCGGCCGCTGGGGCGGCAAAACTGACAGAGATTAATAAAAATCCATCTGACTTTTAAGGGACTCTCAGTAATGGGGGTCCCTATTCTTTTTTCCTTTTATTGCAGTCGTTTCGAGTATTGTTGCTCGAATGGTGGTGGGCATTGTTTTGGGGTGAATGGTATTCGCTATTTGAAAGGTCTCGGGTATTTTCATGTGGAGGTTGATTTCATAGAGTGTTCCTCGTGGACGGCGCAGGGTTGCGCGGTCCGAAACGCTCTATGGAGTCAAAACCATGGCACAGAAAAAGCCAATTGACGCTAAGGAAATCAAGGTTGCCGGCCTTGATAAGGTGCGCCCGGAAGCCTATTCCGAAGGCGCTGAACTCAACAAATCCGGCTTTCCGTTCCGGTACTTCCGCCTTCGCACCGTGTGCGAAATAACCGGCCTTTCCAAGACCACGGTCTACGAATATTCAAAGACTGATCCGGAATTCCCTAAGCCTGTGAAGCTGGGGGCAAGCTGTACCGGATGGCGTTCCGATGAGTTGGCGGCGTGGATGATGTCCCGGCCGCGTGCTGACCTTATGGGGGTGGTGGCATGAGTGAATGCAAATACCCGGTCTCCCTCTCCGATGTGGCGCACGCTCATAAGCTGCCGCCGTCGGTGCTGCGCAAATCCTTCTCTCGCTTCCTTGAGGTCATGCCTGATGCTGAGGATCATGCCGAACTGGTTGAGGAGACTACCCGAGGCGGCTTCGGCGGGCGCTGCCTGACCTATCGCGTGGACTCCGTGGCGCTGGCCGCGTTCATGTATTGGCGTGAGCATCGTGGCCGCCTGCCCCGTTTCTTCGGCGTCGTGAGGCGCGTTGTGGAGGGCGGGCAATGCTGAGGAAAGCAAAAGGTCAGGCCGCTGTGAGTGTCATCGTTCCGAAGGGTGATAGCAGAGGAAACGACGGCGCTCCGGTAGACGGCCTGAACGTGAAGAATAGCCGGGCATCGGCGCCTTGTGCAATGGGCCGCTGGCGTGCTATCCTGTCCGTACTCGTTCGCAAGAATGAGGGCAGGGGTAGGAGCCTGCTAGTTTGTTCTAGGCGCATTGTCGCCACGTCCCGTTTTGCACGTGGCGTTTCTTTTGGCGGCAATCGCATCCATGGCCTTAATGCGCCCGCATTCATCATGGGCGCATTGCATCCGCAGATTTTGACGGGTGGCCGTGGGGATGGCTTTCGAGCCTACCGCTTCCTAGAACACGGTACTTCCTACTCCCCACGGCCTGCCCTCCCCGTAGGAAAGGGAGTGCAGCTCTTACAAGTTGTTCTAGGAGCATCCGCCATGATGCGAACTCTAAGCCGTAATGTATCCACGGCATTCCCCTCCACACCTGAACCTATCTTCCTGCCCGTCCAGTCGTGCCACAAGCGCGTCGAGGAGCGTCCGCAGGTCAACACCTTTACCGATGTGGCCGACAGCGCCGAGGGCCTTTTCCAGCGCGCTCAGGTCGCATACCGTGCGGCTGCCTTCCTGCCGTCCGTTGCGGCCCGTGCCGAGCTGCGTGCTCGTGTGTCCGACTGTCTGGCCGAACTGATCGCATTCTGCCGTGAGGTCGAAAGCCTTCCTGCTGGTCAAAACCTGAAGGAGGCGCGTCATGGCTGAACTCAATCAACATGATGAGATCGCCGGGGGCGTGGATCGTGGCGCATTCTATGCCGTGATGAGCGCAATGGCTTCTCGTGATCCCAAGCGTGTGGCCCTCGCCGAGGGTGATGCGTTTACCGCCCTCCAGTCGATCGGCTCGATGCTCAATGTCGTGGCGGATTATCTCTATCTTCGTGCGCAGAATCCGGAAGGCGTTTTGTATGCCACTGAGGCAGAGATTGCCGATGCGGTGTATTCGCTTTCGGATTTGACCGCATGCGTGCATTCGTCACTGAATGAAGCTGAGAACGCCCGGTACATGCTTCGGCACCCGCGCAAGAGCGAAGGCAAAACCCCTGTGAATACGTCTAAGGAGGGCTGATATGAGTCCTATCAAAGACCGAAGTGTATCCACTGAAAACGCACGTTGTGCGCTGGTGACTGAGTACCAACGGTATGAGGAAAGTGTCTTGCGCGAAAAGTCCTACGCGCTGAACATGGCCGACCGTGAACTCATTCGGCTGGCTGTGTTTGATCCTCATGGCGTAAATGACGCTCGGGAACTCATTGCCACGATCATGGCGGCCATTGATGAGGCAGTCGAGATCAAGACGATCGAACGTTTGAGCCGCTGGGAAGAATCCGAACGCCAAAAGGAGGGGAACCATGATTAACCATTCCGGACATTTTGACCGGGTAGGCGGGCCGGGATTTTTCTTCCCGTCATTGGCTGAAGCGGCGCAGGCCGTGGAGGTCGACGCCTCCCGCCTTCCGAACGCGAGAGGCGGTAGCCATTACATCCCGGCAAGCGTGCTGGGAGGCGGTCGCAATGATGCCGGTCGTGTGAGTTTTCACAGTGACGGGCGCGGCGGTCGGGTGTTCAATTTCAAAACATCCATGATGGCCGTATGGCGTGAAGACGCCGGGCAGCGCCTTTCGGCTGTTGAGCGTCGTCGGCTCCAGTACCAACGAGAGATTGCCGAGGCGGCTGAAGCTGAGGCCGAGAAGGCGCGGGCCATTGAAGGCCATTACACGGCGGAATTGATCCTTAAGGCTTGTGCCCGTGTTGACGATCATCCCTACCTGACGGGAAAGCGTGTGAGGCCCGTCGGGCCCATGTATGAGGCTGATGTAGCTGTAGCTAATGCCGTTCTAGCCGATAGGGGGTATCGCACTGCCTTCGGCTTCCAGCGCATTGGATACCGCTCCCCTGAATGGCACCCGATGACGGGCCGCGTGCTGGTGGTGCCGATGTGGAATAACGGGCAGCTGGGAACGCTTGAGTTCATTGACGCTGCCGGGCACAAGTCATTTTTGCCGAAGGCGACGACGGCCGGTGCGTGGTGGTCTACCCGCCTCATTGGGGAGTCCATGATAATCGGCATTGCTGAGGGCGTGGCCACGGCGTTAAGCATTGACCTTGTGAGGGGCATTCCATGCGTAGCTGCTATGAGCTGCGGGAACATGCCGCGCGTTGCAGGATGGTTTGCCCGGCATTGGCCCGGACGACAATTCGTCGTTTTCTCTGATGTGGGCGATGGTGAGAAGGACGCACGGGAGGCGGCCGAGGCGTGCGGCGGCAGGCTTGAGCTTCCGGCCTTCTCCGGCGAATTGCTTGAGGCATTCAAGGGAAGGACGAGGACGGATAAGGCTCCAAGCGATTGGAATGATTACTACGTAGCTACGGGGGATTTGCCGTGAAGCTGATCGAAAAAAATCAGGCCGACACTCAAACGAATGCGGCCTGCGAAGCGGAAAAATTTCCCAACCCTGTTGATGACATTGTACCCGGCTGGAGCATTGATCCCGTGACTAGCGAACGGTTTTTTAAGTCTCCGAAGGGCACTACGTTTTTCGCCGGCTCCGGCGGCCTTCGGGCGGCTGTTGGCGACAGGGCTCCGGCCCCGGTCTGCGGGTGGATTGAAGTCGTGTCCGAAGGGTGCAATCGTGACGGGAAGGGCTTCAAGCGTCTAGTACGATTCAAGGATAGGCGCGGCGTCACGCATAGGCTCATGCTTGACCTATCGGACATTGGCGGCAATCCCGGGGCGGTCTGCAAGCGCCTTCTAGATGACGGCTTGCCGCTCTATAGCGTGACTCAACAGGGCGGCAATGCGCAGCTGGTTGACTTCCTGTTGAACGCGCCTGTGATGGAGCAATTCACGGCCGCCGATTCTTACGGATGGTTCGAGCGGGGAGGCGTGTTTGTTCTGCCTGCCGGGGCCGTCGGCATTCCTTCTGACGGCGTGAAGGTGGAGCCGCCGGGCGACGATACCGGAGCGCCCATGTATTCGCAGGCGGGGACGCTTGAGGAGTGGAAAGCAACCATTGGCATGGATGCCCGGCATTCGTCCCGTATTGCCTTCGCTATCTGCATAGCGTTTGCGGCCCCGTTGCTGGCCTTCACTGATGAAGGCAGTGGCGGCTTTCACTTCGTGGGGAAATCCTCTCAAGGCAAATCTACGGCCATGAAAGCGTTGTGCTCCGTGTGGGCGCAGGCCGTGGAGGGCTGCGGGGAACTGGCTTCGTGGAGGTCTACCGATAACGGCTTGGAAGCCGTGGCAGCCGCCCATACCGATTTGCCGTTGATCCTTGATGAGCTGAAACAGGCCGAGAGAAGCGTCGAGCAGGCGTTGTACATGCTTGCAAACGGCGCAGGAAAGCGCAGACAAACGCGCGGTCTAAAGGCTCAAAAGCCGCTGACGTGGCGCACGCTTTACGCGAGTACCGGGGAGCTGACGGCCGATGAGCTTGCGGCTCAATATGGCAAAGAGGTTGCCACTGGGGCTAATGTCAGAATGGCGAACATTCCGGCGGTGCCGGAGGGAGGCGCCTTCGGCGTGTTTGAGACTGTTCCGCAGGGCATGACGCCGGAGGCGTTGGCGGAGTCGTTCGCACACAATGCGGCCCGCGTCTATGGAACGGCGGGCCCGGCTTTCCTAGCTAGGTTGGTGGAGCGCGTCCAGTCTCTCGGCGGGGCCGAGCGCATGTCCGAGGAGTTGCGTCGAATGATGAAAGAGTGGATTGATGCCAATGGGGCGGATGTCCTTTCCTCTCAAACCCGGCGAGTAGCAAAACGCTTCGCGCTTGTGGCGGCAGCCGGGGAGCTGGCTGCAGCCTTCGGCGTCCTTCCGTGGAATCAGGGCGAGGCGTCACAGTATGCGGCCGCATGCTTCCGGTCATTCCTTGCGGACTTTGAAACGAGCGAGGATCGGGCCTTGCGTCTTTGTGAAATACCCTTCCAGCTCATTGACTCCTATCCGGAGAACTTCTCCTATCACATGCCGGACGGCGGCAGGACTGAGGCCAAATACACAACGCCATTCTATGGGGATGTGGTCTCAGATATGCCGGTAGATGGCGGGGAGGGGCGCGGGGCTCCCGCGCTGGTGCTCATGACGGGCGAAGGATGGAAAAAGGCGTGCGGCCGGAATGCTGCGGAAATCGGACGGGCAATGATGGCCATGGGCTATTTGCTTTCCAACAATGGCCGGAAATTCCAGCATAACGGCAGTGCTGATACCTTTCTCGGTATTCCTATCCACGGAAGGTACATTTTTATTCGTGAGGGTTCATACTCGGCGAAGGTGGCGGATTTCCTAGCCGAAACCTATTTTTCAAAGGGTGCGGTTTGTGAAATGCGCAAAAAAGCCATGAGGAGAATCGTGCAATCGACTGTGGCACAGCCTTGTAACCTGATAAACCGGTCGAAAAATGGCACGCTTCCTCGAAAGGCCTGTGCCACAGGCCTTCAAACCGATAAACCGGATAAACCGAAAAAATGACAAAGACCTAGGGTGTAAGGGGTAAAAAAGTGGTGCCTCTCGGCTTGATAGCTGAGAGGCATTTTTTATGTATCAGCAAGAGGGTGGGGCCGGAGCATGATGCGGGTGCCGGGTGCAAAGCAACTCACAATGAAGGGGTGCCTGTAGGAGACGGTGGCCTATCGTGGTTGCCTTCTCTTGGCAATGCCGCCTCTCCAAGACCTTGATACGGCCCTAGAGGAAAACCCTAGTTTCGTGCCGTTTTCGGAGGGTGACGCGCGCCGTACCGTACCAAATACCGTACCAAAATAGCCTGTTTATCTTAAGACCGTTGCGGTGCAACGGTCTTATATGCAGATAAGGCACCAAATTCGGATCCCGTACCGTCTCAGGCGGTGCGGGATTTCTTTTGCCCAAGGGCCGACACAAGAAAGGCCCCGCCTGTTTGTGCGGAGCCTTGAATCGCGGTCGACCTGACTCAGTCGTCGGCCTTTCGTCCCATCGTCACCCTGTCGTTTCCGCCGTAGTCGCGGAC
>OAVB01001991.1_pt1 | contig 11044 bp, 11 predicted proteins | sample 1516871 | NCBI WGS metagenome assembly OAVB01 (sample SAMEA2580069, study PRJEB22360) | human gut metagenome | biome: human gut; feature: human-associated habitat; material: faeces | place: Denmark | collected 2008/2010 | reverse complement strand
AAAAGAGCGGAATTGATGCGGGAGTTTGTAAAACTCATGGCACTTCAGGAAAAGGCGGAAGTTCTAATTAACACCGAGAAGGACCACGACCGATGGACGGTATTATACCGGAGGTACATTTTAAATCAACGATGGGAAAAAATATCAGTGCAAATGCACCTGAATCTTCGGTGGATTTACCGTTTACATGGGAGCGCTCTGCACGATTTAGAAAATACGCCACTAAAAGCCACTATGGAAATGTGATATAGTGTATGTGTGAAAGTTACGAATCAGGGAATCAAAGGCACTCGGTGGAGTGCTTTTTTTGTTACCAGGAAAGGATTATGAAATGTCCGAGTATAAAACGACGGCAGAACCGAGACAAACTGCTCCGGATGGCGCATTGGTGTTCTGCAGGTTTGACGACATAGTAAGTGTATCAAGCCTAAAACCGAATCCGGAAAATCCCAACATGCATGGCGCAGAGCAGTTGGAGCTCCTCGGTAAGATTATCAAGAAAACCGGATGGAGAGCGCCGATTACGGTAAGCAAGAGAAGCGGTCTTATTACAAAGGGTCACGGAAGACGGTTGGCGGCTATCAAAGCGGGACTCGAATATGCTCCGGTAGAATATCAAGACTATGCAAGTGAGGAAGAGGAGCATGCGGACCTGATTGCCGATAACCGGATTGCGGAATTGGCAGAAATGGACGATGAAAAACTATCCGACCTGCTCCGGGAGTTGGACAGTATAGACGATTTCGATATGGACCTGACCGGGTTTGATGAAGAGTCTCTGCTTGACATGATAGGGGAGCAGGTGACCTCTGATGATATAGAAGAGGACGAAGTTCCCGAGCCTGAAACCAATGTATTCTCAAGAACCGGGGATTTATGGATACTCGGCAAGCACAGACTCCTTTGCGGAGATAGCACGAAAGAGGAAGAAGTAAACAGACTCATGGGGGGGCAACAGGCAGATTTATATGTTACAGATCCTCCGTATAATGTGAGCTATACCGGTAAAACAAAAGATGCCCTGACAATAGAAAATGACGAAATGGCTGACGGAGATTTCCGTCAGTTTTTAAATGATTCGTTCGCAGCCGCTGACGCGAATATGAAACCGGGGGCTGCTTTCTACATTTGGCATTCCGACAGCGAGAGATACAATTTCCAAGGGGCCGGAAAAGATGTCGGCTGGGATGTTCGGCAGTGCTTGATTTGGAATAAAAACACAATGGTTCTCGGACGGCAGGATTATCAATGGAAACACGAACCATGCTTGTATGGATGGAAGCCGGGGGCATCTCATAATTGGTATTCGGACAGAAAGCAAATAACGGTTATTGATATGGATAAACCGCAGAGAAACGGCGAACATCCGACAATGAAACCGGTAAAACTATTTGCTTATCTGATACAGAATAGCAGCAAGGGAGGAGACATTGTTCTCGACAGCTTTGGTGGTAGTGGAACGACAATCATGGCTTGCGAAAAAATGGAGAGAGAAGCAAGACTTATGGAACTGGATCCGAGATATGTTGATGTAATAGTCCGGAGGTACATAAGAGAGACCGGAGACGAAAATGTAAAGGTGGAAAGAAACGGAGAGTTGATAGAACTTTCCCGGGTCTTGGAAGAAGCGGGGACCACCTTGTAAAAAGGGGGTGACCTGATTGGCAAGACAGAGAGAAACAGAAGGAAAGTGGTACAGACAAAAGGGCGAATCTGAGCAGGCCTATGAAGCTTTCAAGATGTACTACAAAATGGGAACAAAAAGGTCTTGCATGAAAGTTGCTAAAGAGTTGGGCAGATCCGGCACTCTTATCACCGGGTGGTGCAGCCGGTGGGACTGGGTGGAACGAAGCCGTGCCTATGACAATGCACTGGAAAAAGAAGCTTTCAAAAGTGCCTGCGATGCCATCAAAAAAATGAATCAGCAGCAGGCACAAATTGGACTGCTTGTACAGAAAAAAGCTATCGAAGCATTAAAAGAGCTGAAAACAAAAGAGTTATATCCAAAACTTCTGTTGCAGTATTTGGTAGAAGGGGCAGGATTGGAGCGAAAGGCAAGAGTATCCGATGTGGAATCTTACCGTGAAAAGGTAGATGTTTCTGTGGATGGTGAATATGCCGATGACGGATTAACAGAAGCGCTAAATAACTCTGCCAAAAAAGTGTGGGAGGAAGAATGAAGACGGTAATAGAGCCGGTTATCAGGTTTAAAGAATTTTCCAAACGCCAGATGCAGGCCTTTACCTGGTGGTGCAAGGATTCTCCTTACTCCGGCTATAATGGCATCATTGCTGATGGAAGTATCCGAGCCGGAAAGACGGTATCAATGGCAATAAGTTTTATACTATGGGCGATGGCGAGCTATGACAGGCAGAACTTTGCTATGTGCGGTAAAACGGTCGGCTCGTTCCGCCGGAATGTATGGAACTGGCTGCGACCGGTTCTACATGCCCGCGGGTATGAAATACAGGAATTCAGAACGAGCAATACAATCATTGTCAATAACGGAAGAGTTACCAATTACTTTTATATATTCGGAGGACGGGACGAATCCTCGCAAGATTTGATTCAAGGTATGACACTTGCGGGTCTATATTGCGACGAAGTAGCTCTTATGCCTGAATCCTTTGTCAATCAGGCAACAGGCCGCTGCTCCGTCAAAGGAGCAAAGATGTGGTTCAACTGCAATCCTGAAAGTCCGATGCACTGGTTCTTAAAAAACTGGATAGAGAAAAAAGACGAAAAGAAATTGCTCCATCTGCATTTTGTAATGGACGACAATCCGAGTTTATCTGATATAGTACGTGAGCGCTATAAAACCACTTACACCGGTGTGTTTTATCAGCGTTTTATTTTGGGTTTGTGGGTCATGGCACAAGGAGCCATTTACAAAGACGCGTGGAGCGACGAGCTTTATTTTGATAAAGAACAGTTGGATCTCATATATAAGAATCCTCGACTTTACAGGCGATATATCTCAATCGACTACGGAACTGTCAATCCGATGGCGTTCCTTGATATATGGGACGATGGAGATACGGTATGGGTCTGCCGGGAATATTACTGGAACAGCCGTGCTGAAGGTGGGAAAGAAAAAGATAACAGTCAGTATGGTGACGATTTAATGGAGTTCATTAAATTCTCCGACTATGCACCGACGGCGGTGATTGTAGATCCATCGGCCGCCAGCTTTAAGATTGAAATGAGAAACCGGGGGCTCAGAGCGAAAGAAACCGTGGATACCATAAATGCGGATAACAGTGTTATCGAGGGCATCAGAAACGTAAACAGGCTATTAACAAGACGAAAAATACGGATATATAAAGAGGCCTGTCCGAATCTCATCAAAGAAATGCAATCCTACGCTTGGGACGAAAAGGCCATTCAAAATGGTGGAAAAGAAAGACCGATAAAAGTCAATGACCATGCCTGTGATGCCCTGAGGTATTATTGCCAAACCATAATCAGACCAAGGAGGCTTGCGAATGCGTAATAAAAGAAAAACAACATATAGAGGGCGGCCAAAGAGAATGCCTGCAAGAGATGCGTTCTCTAATCCTATGGCACGTCTCGGTGCAGGTACTCCCAATCTTTTGGACAGCACCTATTATCCGATGCAGCGACTGACGAGGAATTACCAATTGCTGAACAGCCTGTACCGGGAACATTGGATTATGCGAAGGATTATAGATGTGATCCCATCGGATATGCTCAAAAATTGGATTACCATTACCACAGAGGTCGATCCGGAACTCCTGAAACGTGTCGATTTGGAACTCCGACGGACACAGCTGATAGAAAAAATAAAACACGGCCTGAAATGGGGCCGTCTTTATGGCGGGGCCATTGGTATCATGGTAATTAAAGGGCAGGGGAATAATCTCTCGGAGCCGCTTGATACAGAAAGAATGGTGCCGGGGGATTTCTGCGGACTTTTAATTTTTGACAGGTGGAACGGTGTCGAGCCGTCCATGACATTGGTGGAGGATATAACCGATTCGGAGTATGGCATGCCTGCTTATTACACCGTCACTGATACGGTGAGCGGGAAAAGTGTCAGCGTTCACTACTCGAGAGTGGTGCGGTTTACCGGGGACGAGCTTCCGTTTTGGGAAAGCCAATCGGAACAGCTAGGGGGCGCTTCGGTTATCGAGTCAGTATTCGAGGAATTAAAGAAAAGAGACAATGTCTCGTGGAATATCGCACAGCTCACATTTATGGCATCGCTCCGTGTCCTCAAAATGAACGACCTCGGACAAATGCTCGCAGCATCAGATGAGGCATCACAAAAAGAACTATACAATACCATTCAGGCGCAAAACTGGCTCATGTCCAATATGGGACTGCAGGTTATCGATGCAGCGGACGGAATAGAGAGCCACCAATATACATTCGGTGGACTTTCCGAAGTATATCAGCAGTTCATGATGGATATATCGGGAGCCGCACAAATCCCGGCAACGAAGCTGTTCGGACGGTCGCCGTCAGGAATGAATGCAACGGGAGAAAGCGACCTGCAGAATTATTACGAAATGATAGGGCAGGAACAGGAATCCAAACTGCGGCCGATATTAAATAAAATCTTGCCGGTTCTTTGTATGTCTGTGTTCGGAGCGGTCCCGGATGACTTGGATTTTGATTTCGATCCTGTATCTGAACCGAGCGATCAGGAACGAAGCGACCTTGCGAAATCGGGAACAGAAAATGTTGTGGCCGCTTTGAATGCCGGACTTGTATCCAAACGGACAGCGCTGAAAGAACTGAAACAGCAAAGTGAAAGAACGGGCGTGTGGACAAATATAACAGACCAAGACATCATGAATGCCTCCGATGAAATAGAAGAAGAAGGAGAAATGGGTGGAATGCCCGGAATCCCTGATTTTCAAAATTCTGTAAACGATGATGGATATACCAAAGATCCAAATCCCGATAACTGGAAAACTATTAAGGGTGCGAAAGTTCACTTAGATGAAACCGGCAGTATAGACGGTGGTGCAGGTGGTAAATTCAACGGGCGGAAGTTCGGACAAAAGGTAGTGACAAACTCAGGGGAAACGATAAAAAAACAGGAGACGGAGAACCTGACGGGTGCTGCAATAAATGAAAAGGAAATAGCAAAAGAAAAATCGGAATCCGCTGAGAGTAAAAATATAAAACCAATGGCAAAGCACAGCAGACTTGTTTTTAATATAGACAATCCATACGAGAGAATGGATTGCATTAACGAAACTGTCAAACGAATGTGTATGGGCAGGAATTATGATTCGGGTTTAAAAAAAGAAGTTAGTGAACAACTAAAGTTCATTGATGATTATTCATTCAATAAATATGAGGAAATCAGATCGGACAAAACGGAATATGCTCAAGAGGCTAATAGAAAAATAGATAAATTTATCGAAAACTCTCCGACTTTTGAAGGGACAATATACCGGGGGATGTCAGTAACAAAAGATGAGCTTGATATGTATATGCAATATGCAAGTTCTGGTACGGTATTTGACCAACGAGGGGTTTCCAGTTGGTCGAGCGAAAGAAAAGTGGCCAAATCTTTTATTCAAACGTCATATCCCCGTAAATTTGGTGTGATTTTTATAAAAGAAGGTACTGGATTCAAGAATTCTACATCAATTAGACATATGGCTGTACATCACAAAGAAAATGAAGTGTTAGTTCATAGAAAAACAAAGATGAAAATAACTAAGTTCCGCAAAAGTTCAGGTACATATTGTTTTGTTGTAGAGGAGGTAGACGGTAATGAATGACCAGAAAAAAAACATGACAATGGCGGATAAATGGGAGATTGATTCTAAAAACTTAAAAATGTATGCATACAACAAAAAAGGGGAACTCGTTCCGGCCAAGGAATTATTTCCGAATGATAACACAGAGGATATTTCAAAATATAAAGATGATGTCACGTATACATTTTAAGAAGTGCAATCTTATCCAAGCTCGCAAAAGCGGTCTTTTTTATTGCGAATAATAACTTGCCATTCATTGAATTCAGAGCTATGTTGTTGATGATAAAACGAGTAACACTTAGAAAAGGAGAGAAAAATGAATAAAACGGAAGAAAACCTGAGGAGAATACGGGCCCACGATGCCGAACAATGGAGAACGATAAAAGGTTCACATGTTCTTATTGGCGAAGACGGCACAGTCAAAGCCGGCGCAGGTGGAAAGTTTAATGGGCAAAAGTTCGGAACAAAAGGGACGGGAACAAGCAAAACTCAGGCAATGAAAAACTTGGCGAGTGCTGCAAATCCGGGAGGATCAGGATTTAACTATAAATCCCATCCACAGTATAAACAGGGTCTGGAGCATGCGACAAAATTCTGGGAACAAAGTCCGGGAACCGAAGCGGATCGATTTACATCGGCGATAGCAGAAGCAGATGAAATGCTCGAAAAGTGGAACAGGCTTTTGAAGAAAAATCCAGATGGCCCGGATAGTGAAATCTCCAAACGAAGTATAGCTTGGTATAACGGAACACGTGAAGCTCATGTTAAAGCACTTCAGAAATTTAAAGCAAAGTTGAAGTCAGATAAAGTGCCGGTGAAATATGACTCTAATGGAAAGGCCGTTATAACTCCCGGGATAAAAAAAGAAGTTAATGAAGAATTCGAACGCAATAAAAAGAGGTTTCCGAATCAGGACGAAGCGGTTAAACAAACACTGAAGAAATACTTTGATAAAGCTCAGGCATATTTGGATAAGGACATGCATGACGAATATGCTTATGAAAATGCAAAGGCAAGGTGTTTGATGAAAAAGATTTATGGTAAAGAGTATGCAACGCAAGATACCTAAGCATAATAAAAAGTAGAGGAATTAAATGAATAAAAGAAACTTCAAACCGAGGCGTGCCATCGAGAAAAGGTATGCTAAGGCAATAGAAGCCATTATGATAGGACTCCGGCGGAGGTTAGCCAATGCCAAGAGTCCTTTTATGATGCTTTCTATTCTTCGAGGTGTTGCCAGGTCTCCCACTTTCGATAGGGAGGCAAGAAGAGCGGCTAAGATTATGGTCACGCAGATTGCAAGTGATGGACACAAAACGTGGCGTGAGGCGGCAAGGTACGGTTCGAAAGGAAAATTGCTATATAAGCTTCTGAAAAAAGAACTGGAAGAAACTCCAGTCTACCGGGAGATTATCGATAGCAATTCCAAGCTTATAAGGTCTATGGCGGAACAGACTGCCGAAAAAGTATCGAGATTGATTGCCGAAAAGCAGGCGGACGGAGTGCGGTCGGATGCCATGATAGATGATATTTTGTCCGAATGGCCAAGCCTGACAAAAGCTCACGCAAAGCTCATCGCAAGAACGGAAACGTCAAAGGCATCGACAACTCTGACAAGGGTGCGTGCTGAAGGGGCAGGCATTGACTGGTATGTATGGAAAACGTCGGAAGACGTCCGTGTCCGGTCGTCTCATGCTCACATGAACGGAGTTCTCATCAATTGGAAAGATCCTCCTTCACCGGAAGCGTTGATACGGATGAAGAACTACGGACATTATCATGCAGGCGAGTTTCCTAACTGCAGGTGCTATCCAGCGCCGCTTGTCGATTACAGCGATGTGTCGTGGCCGCATAAGGTGTATAGAAATGGGAAGATACAATTCATGACACTTGCGAATTTCAAAAAACTCAATGAAGGAGGATAAATGAGAGCATTTTATGGGAGCAGGATTTCCGGGCATATGATAGAGACTCCTGAGGGATATTTAATTTGCAAGGAAGTGCCTATTGCACGCACGGGGAATCAAGACTACCGGGGGAGCGAGTTCGGTGGAGAGGATCCTGAAAAAATTTACAAAGTCAAACGCCTTGAAGAAGAGGTATTCAGCAAGGCGGCACTCGCCAGTTTTGAAGGTAAACCTGTGGTAGATGAACATCCAAACGAGGATGTGACCGCAGAAAATATAAAACGGTACATAAAAGGAACCTGCCGGGATATCCATCAAGGGACCGGTATTCTTTCCGACTGTATCGTTGCGGATTTAATCATCTACGATAGGGACCTTATACAAAAAATTAAGGATGGAAAGCGGGATATCTCCTGCGGATATGACTGCTTATGGGATCCGGTTGACGAGGACACGTATATACAACGTGAAATCAGAGGAAACCATGTGGCAGTTGTTGACAAAGGAAGAGCCGGAAAAAAAGTATCCATCCGGGATTCCCAAGAAGGAGGGAAAAGAATGAAAAACAGAAGTTTATGGGGCCGCATGCTCTCCGCTTTTGCCAAAGACGGGGACACGACTCCGGAGGATTTGGAACAGGCTGCGAAGCTGAATCCGAAAGCGGAAGATGAAGATGAAGTGCAGGTTCCGAAAAAAGAAGAAGAAAAGAAAGACAAAGAATCGGCACTTGAGGAAAGACTCAAGAGAATCGAAGATGCTCTCGAGGCGATTCCCGGGAAGTTTCCCACTCCGGAAAAGACGGAAGATGAAGAATCGGATGAGGAAGATACTCCAAATGAGGAAAAAGAAGAGGATGCACTTGATTCTCTTGCAAATGAACTCGAATCCGATGAAGATGCGCAGGATGAGGATGCGGTTACTGTAGATCCGGAAGAAATCAACAGAGCCAATGAAGAGGAAAACAAGGCAGAAGATGATGATGAAGATTTGATACCGAGCGACGAAAGCGAAGATGTCAAGGCGGCCAAAGATGCGGCTCTCGATGCGATTCGTGCATTGCGACCGGTGGTGGCAGCACTTCCGACAAGGCGACAGAGAAAGAAAGCAGCAGACAGCCTTGCCGCTTTGATTCGTGGAAACCTGCCGGATAATGGATACGGAGTCCTCATGCAAGCAAGAAACAACGGTCATGCCAATGCCAAAGACCAAGCAATGGACGATCGCGAATTAGGAAAAATGATTAGGGATAAATACAATCCCCATTACAGAAAGAATTAATAGGAGGTCAAAACAATGAGCGGTAAAGCAATTGGAATTTCGATGAATTATGGTTTCCCGGGGACCTACGCAAGAACTCCGGACGATATTGTCACATCTCGTCAGTTAAAAGAGGGGTCTGCGGCTGTTCCTTACGGATGCGCTCTCATGACGAACGATGACAACACATACTCTGCTGTCGATGCCAACTTCACAGCTGAAAAATTCGGAGGCATTGCGCTCCGGACAGTAAAACAGGCTGTTGCTTATGACGATCAGAATGAAACAGCTTATCATGCCCTTGATTTGGTATCTGCAATTAACCGCGGCGGCGTTGTGGTTAAGTGCAACAACGGCACACCGAAAGCAGGAAGTCCTGTATATGTAAGAATTAAAGAAAATGCTTCCATTCAGGGAGGAGTTGTTGGCGGATTTGAAGCGGCAGAAGATGGCGCAAATACAATCAAGCTGACAAATGTGCAGTGGACAAATGGTTATATTGATGCAAACGGCGTGGCAGAAGTAACGATTCTGACTCGTCTGAATGCATAATTAGGAGGTAGAAATAATGGGAAACAATGCATCTTTTTTCACACCGAATGCAGGCATGATGAATGCAGCAACACAAGCCATGAGAGCAGGCGGGAAGCAGGCGTTCTACGGTTCTGCTTACGATGCACAGATGGCATCCGGTATGGCTTATTTAGTGGGAGAACTTGAAAAAGTAGATCCTAAAATCAGAGAACCGTTAAGCTCCGTAACCTGGCAGCGTGATATTGTAGCCAAAACCGGGGGCGGATGGGTAGAATTCACTTCCACCTTTGATGTGGACTATGGAACGACCGGGGCCAATGCTAACTCTATCGTTGGCAGCGGATCCACCACGATTCCTACCATGCAGGTTAATACCGGTAAAAATCTGTTCAAGGTATTTACATGGATGCACGCCATGCAGGTCCCCTTTGTTGACCAGGCAAAACTTAAACAAATCGGACGTAACCTCGAAGATATGCTCGATAAAGGAATCCGCCTGAACTACAACAAGACCATTGACCAGAACGTATATCTCGGCTTTGAACAGCTCGGGACATCCGGGATTATCAATGACAAAAAGGTGACTGTGGCAACAGTAGAAAACGGCGCCGCAGGAAAGGCAGAATGGAAATCCAAAACTCCGGACGAAATTCTTCAGGATATTAACCAAGCACTCGTTGAGGCATGGACGGCTTCCGAATATGACCTTGGCGGTATGCCGAACCATATTCTGATTCCGCCGGAAAACTATGCATATATTGTTAAACAGAAAGTATCGGAAGCAGGAAACATCTCCGTTCTTGAATACTTGCTGCAGAATAATATTGCAAAGAATCAGGGCGTGGACATTGATATTGAACCTTGCCGTTGGTGCATCAAAGCTGGCGCAGGGAAAACGAACAGAATGGTCGTATATGTCAACGATGAGGACAAGGTCAACTTTGACATTACCGTTCCGATTACTCGTGCTATGACACAGCCGTCTGTAGAACGAGCAGCTTACCTGACACTCTTTGCAGCACAAATCGGTCAGGTTAAATTCAATTACTATCAGCCTGTAAAATACTACGACGGCATTTAAGGAGGAAAACAATGGTTATTCTTACAAAAAAGAAGTTCAATTTTAAACTGGACGGAGAAGAATACACCACGAAAGGGGGCATGGAGCTTGAAACAGCTCCTGCCTGGATTTCCAAAACGTGGCTGTATGAACTGGCTGTTGCAGACGGAGATATTATTATTGCCGAAGATACAAGCGAAAAGGCAGAAGCTGTGGCAATAGCAAAGGCAACGAAAAAGCCTAAATCGAAAGCAGAACCGGAAGTAACAACACCGGGAAAGTAATTACAAGGGGGCAGACATGATACATGGCATTATTGGAGCAGCAGCAAACATCAGGGGCGGAGACAATCAGCCACTTTATACGGTGGACGATTTTCTTTCCGTGTATCCACAGTTCAAGGACATTCTTCCCAATCCTGTGATTGAGACCTATGTGGAACTTGGAAACCAATGTGTCAGCCAGAATCGGTATCATGCCATGTGGAAAGCTGCCATTGGTCTTTTTATTGCACATTTCTGCGCCTTGCACCTGCAAAGCCAACA
>OAVB01001985.1_pt1 | contig 11079 bp, 8 predicted proteins | sample 1516871 | NCBI WGS metagenome assembly OAVB01 (sample SAMEA2580069, study PRJEB22360) | human gut metagenome | biome: human gut; feature: human-associated habitat; material: faeces | place: Denmark | collected 2008/2010 | reverse complement strand
TTTGATGAGTTTCCTGTCAAAAATATATATGGAAAAAGGCTGCTGTATTTTGGTACATTTTCTATCTTTACGCTTTCAAACACAAATATCTGATAACATGGAACAAACACTTACACAATCCAAAGCAGGACAACACATTGCATGGCTCGATGTAGCCCGATTGGTAGCTATGTTTACCGTAGTTTGCTGCCACAGCGCAGACCCTTTCAATTTCTTTCCGGGTACGTCGCCCGACATCGAAAGCATTAAGTTTTGGGGAGCCGCCTATGGCGCGGTGCTTCGCCCCTGCGTACCGCTATTCGTAATGATTACCGGCGCGTTGCTGTTGCCGGTACGTGGAGAAGCATCCGTATTTTATAAGAAACGTATTCCCCGCGTATTCTTCCCGTTTATTATCTGGTCGCTGATATATAATTTCTTTCCTTGGATAACGGGACTGTTAGGGCTGAACCCGGAAGTCATTCTTGATTTCTTCCCTTACTCGGGCGAGGATGTCATGCGCCAATCTTTTGCAGTGAGCATGGGATATATCGCTCAAATACCCCTTAATTTCTCGCTGCTTGCCGTACATATGTGGTACATATACTTGCTGATCGGCCTTTACTTATATTTGCCGATATTCTCGGCATGGGTGGAAAAGGCGTCGGAACGTGCCAAACTCTGGTTTCTTGCGGCGTGGGGAGTGACTTTATTACTACCTTATTATAATGAGTACGTATCGGAATATCTTTGGGGCGGTTGTTCGTGGAATGCGTTCGGAATGTTGTACTACTTTGCCGGTTTCAACGGTTACCTGTTGCTGGGGCATTATTTGCGTAACCATGATTGGAGCGGAAGACAACTGGCATTTATCGGTATACCGATGTTTGTAGCGGGGTATGCGGTGACCTTCCTGGGGTTTTGTCACATGACTTCGTTACCGGACTTCACGGATGAAATGCTGGAATTGTACTTTACATATTGCTCGCTGAATGTAGTCATGATGACTGTTCCCGTATTCGTACTGTGTAAACGGGCAAATATTAAATCGGAAAGAGTCAGACGAGCGCTGGCCAATCTGACTCTTTGCGGTTTCGGTGTGTATATGATACATTATTTCTTTACCGGACCGAGTGTGGTACTGATGCGCGCTATCCATATTCCCATTCCTTTGCAGATACCTTGTGCGGCAGTGGTGGCATTCTGTGTATCCTGGTTTCTGGTAGCGATGGCTTATCGCTGTTTCGGGAAGAATACGAAATGGGTGTTGGGATAGGTATGCTTAATTACCTATCCGCTTTTTCCACTGCTCGTACTTTTTCAGCACTTTCAGTCCGGCATTGTTGTACCAGCTGTATCCATTACGGCGTTCATAGCCTATCTCGGAGATATCGTACTTCTTCACGCCGTCTCGGTCGCAGAAGAAAGGACGGTTGTCTTCGAGAGTGTAGAAACGCGCCCAAAGTACGGGACAAGGATAATCGTCCTGCGGGCATGGAATCATCCGGTAGTCTTTTTGGCCTTCGCTATTAGTGAAATTCTCACGCATGATACCTGTTATCTTGTTTGCCTTGAACCATGCGATGGCTGCTTCCACGGAAGCGATGATTTCGGGTGACGGATCGGGGATGGACATCAACAGTAGGACGATGTTGTCCGATTCGGCCCCGCTGAGTGAGGGAAGTTCGTAGGCACGGGCCTTGGCGGGGGCGAGGGTGTGTTCGTCATGCTGGGCGCACCACACTGTCAGTTTGCCGTTTTGCTTCACCTGAGTATTAAGGATACACTCCACACCTTTGTCGAATGCGGCACGGGCGCGTTGGCAAAGAGTATCCGGTACATAGGTGTACGGGGCTTTCTTGTTGTAAACATCACGTAGCAGGTTCATGACGTTTACCATTGCGTTGTCGTTGTAGGTGATGTGGGTATAATAGCCTTTGGGACGCGGCCAGAATTGAGGCCAACCGCCGTTGGGGTATTGCGCTTTCAGTATGTAACGTATACCTTCTAAAGCGGCCTCTTTGTATTTCTCTATATCGGTGGCCAGATAAACCCGGGAAAGGTAACGGATTTCCGTACTCGTGGCATTATTGTCGATGGTACTCTGGTTGACGTTATCTTTCGCGGCGAGGGCTTTCTTATACTCATCGGCCGTCAGTTCGGCGGGCATATAGATGTTCTTGGGCCAGCCGCCGGTCGTTTGTTGGTAGAGCAGTACATTGTCGGCAATGCGAATGGCTTCGGGAGTGGTGAAGAAAGCGTCATCCAGTTTGGGAGCTATCTTCACCCAATCCTTGTAGGGATGTTTTTCCTTGTAATCGGTTGTTTCCTGCGCATTGGCTCCGGTGAGAAGGGCGAGCAATGCGCAGAAGAGAAATGTTCGTTTCATACTATTGAAGTTTTGAGTTTCTTTGCGAACAAAAGTAGGGAAAACTCTAAAGAGAGAATAGTAATATTTGTTTTTAAGAGAGTAAATATTGTGATTTATGTATTTACTCTAAATATTGTTCCACTCTTCCACTGATTTGCAGCAAGGATATTTCGCATAGTTTGGTGTCATATTCCGCCGATAAGATACGTTCTTCGGCATCCAGCAGGCTCTTTTGCGCTTCACGCATTTCAATACCGGAGAGGTTACCGAGCATATATCGTTCCATGGCAATCTCATGGTTTTCTTTGGCTGCAACAAGGTTCTGACGTTCCAGGTTCAGCATTTGGAGGTTGTTCTGATAGGCTTGCCACAGGTTACTCAGGTCGGCGCGCAAGGCTTGTTCCAACTGTTCCCGTTCCAGACGGGCGTTTTGCACTGCGATACGTGCATTCCGGAGTTCGCGGCGACGGTTGCCGTCAAAGAGATTGAAGCCTACGGTGACGCCTACGTTCAGTCCGAGGTTGCTACGACGGCTGTTGGCGGAAATATCATATTTGTTGAGGGTATAGCCGTAGCCGCCATTCATCTTCACGTACGGGTAGTCGCGGGAACTGGCTTTTTTATAATCCAGTCGTGCCAAAGTATTGTTCTGTTCAGCTTTCAGTAAAGATGCATTGGCTTGGAGAGTGGCGTTCCAAAGTTCCTCGAAATTCAGTTTGGCGCTGACATTGATGAGGCTGTCTTCAACGATGAAAGGGCGGTCTACATCTTCGTGTGCCATTAATTCGTTCAGCTGGATGCGTGAGGTATGCAATAACTCCTGTTGTTTCATGTATTGCGCACTGTCGGCATTGAAGTCTACTTTAGCCTGCTGGTAGTCCAGGCGGGAGAAGTTTCCGATATGATAACGCTCCTCTACGATACGCAGACGTTCTTTGGAGAGCGATACGGCATAGCGGAAGTTCTTCAGGCGGATTGTGTGCTGTACATAATTGTAATATTCGGCTGCAATATTGGCTATCAAATCTTCGATGGCGATACGGGTATTGGTTTCGCCTTGTCGTTCCAGCTCTTTCAGTTTCTGGTAGTTGGCGGTGATATTGAAGCCGTCGAAGATAGTCCAGCTCAGGTTAATGCCGGCATCGACGGTCTGGTCGAACACACCGTTCTCTTTGGTTGTTTCACCGGTGGCGCGCAGCTTTGTTTCGGTATTATCCAAAGTACCTTTATAACCGGCAGATAAGTCTAGGGTAGGCAGGTAGCCGGCATTGGCAAGGGTGGCGTTGTTCTTGCTTACTTGCTGTTCGTTACGGGTGATACGCAGGGAATAGTTGTTCAACAGCCCCTGTTCCAGACAAGACTTCAGGGTATAGATAGGCGCGGGCTGTGCCTGAACGGCAAGCGTGGCGCACAGAATGATTAAGAAAGATAAAATCGTACGTTTCATTCGTTCTTTAGTTTACTTCGGTTGGTAGATACATAACTATAAATAGCGGGGACGATATACATCGTGAGCAGTGTGGACACAAGCATACCGCCTACTACGGCCGTACCCATGGCGATACGTTGGTTACATCCTTCACCTGTGGCGAATGCCAACGGTATCAGTCCCAGTACGGTAGAGGCGCTTGTCATCAAGATGGGGCGTAGGCGTTGCAGAGCGGCATCTTTGATGGCTTGCATCTTGTCCTCGCCGGTTTCCTGCTTCTGATTGGCGAACTCTACGATAAGGATACCGTTCTTTGCCACCAGACCAATCAGCATGATGATACCGATTTGGCTGAATATATTCATTGTGATGTCTCCGAAATACATGAATACCAGTGCGCCGGCAATGGCAAGGGGCACCGTCAGCATGATAATCAGCGGGTCTTTGAAACTTTCGAACTGGGCGGCCAGAATCAGGTAGATAAGCAGGATTGCCAGAATGAAAGCGAACATCAGACTGGAAGAGCTCTCACGGTACTCTTTTGAGTCACCGGTGAGGGCGGTGCGGAAAGTGTCGTCCAATGTTTCTTTAGCTATCTTGTCCATTTCGTCCAAACCTTGTCCGATAGTCTTGCCGTCGGCAAGCCCGGCGGAGATAGTGGCGGATACGAAACGGTTGTAGCGATACAACTTAGGCGGAGCGATGCCGTTTGTCAGTTCTATAAGGTTGTCGAGCTGTACCATATCCCCCTTGTCGCTACGGATATAAATGCCTTTCAGGTCGGCAGGCTTGTTACGCTGTTGACGGTTGATTTCTCCCAATATCTCGTATTGCTTGCCGTTCATATAGAAGTAACCCATACGCTGGCCGCTTAAACCGTATTGCAGTGTTTGGGCAATGTTACGGGTGCTGACTCCCATGATACTTGCTTTGTCACGATTGATGTTGATACGGGCTTCCGGTTTACTGAACTTCAAGTCCACATCCGCCATTTGGAACACCGGATTCTCGTATACTTTCGCCATGAACTTGGGAAGTACCTCTTGCAATTTCTCAATGTTGGTAGCTTGCAGTACGTACTGTACGGGCATGCCGCCGCGTCGTCCGCCGAACGAGGAAGACTGCTGCACGAAAGAACGGGCCATCGTTTTTTTCTGTACCGCTTTCGATAGCTTTTCCGCTACTTCCATTTGCGTATAGTTACGGTCCTGCATGTCTTTCAAAGTAATGCGCACATTACCGCTACCGCTGGATACACGGGCGGTCACCGCTTCCGCATCGGGCACGATAGAATCGACCAGCTGGTTGATATCTTCTGTGTAGTCACGGATATATTCGTAGGTGACGCCTTCGGCACCACGCGTATTGATGCTGATTTGCGAACGGTCTTCCAGCGGTGACATTTCCGCGGGGATATAGTTCCAAAGAAAACCGATAATGATAATGGTTAACGCCGTGAACGGCAGTGCAATCCAGCGTTTCCGCAGGAAAGCGGCCAAAGAGCGGCTGTAAACGTTGTTCATCCCTTCGAAGAAAGGTTCGGTTTTACGATAGAACCAGCTTTGCTTTTCTCTTTTTATCAACAGTTTGGTAGCCAACATCGGTGTAAAAGTCAACGCGGCAAAAGAGGAGATGATAACCGAACCGGATACTACGATACTGAATTCACGGAACAGACGTCCTGTCGTACCGTCCATAAATACGATAGGGAAAAACACCGCTACCAGCGTAATGGTGGTGGAGATTACGGCAAAGAAGATTTCTTTGGCTCCTTCGATACCTGCCTCTTTCGGGGGCATTCCCTTTTCAATACGGACATAGATATTCTCCGTCATTACAATGGCATCGTCCACCACAAGTCCCACGGCAAGCACAATGGCCAGCATGGAGAGTACGTTGATGGAAAATCCTGCCAGGTACATCACAAAGAAAGCTCCGATCAATGAGACGGGAATTACGATACAGGGAACGAGGGTCACACGCCAGTCGCGCAGGAACAGGAAGATGATGATGATTACGAGGATGAACGCCTCGTACACCGTTTGCTTTACTTCATTGATGGAGGCGCGGATGAATTTGGTGTTATCGAAACCGTACGAGTAATGCACATCTTCCGGCAGGTCTTTCTGCATCTTCTCCATACGTTCGTACACGGCGTCGGCAATCTGGATATGATTGGCGCCCGGTTGCGGAATCACTACGATACCCACCATAGGCACACCGTTCATCTTCATATAACTTTTGATGTCTGCCGGGCCAAGTTCGGCGCGGCCTATGTCGCTGAACCGGACGATACGGTTGCCGTCTTCTTTCAGGATGAGGTTATTGAATTCTTCTGCCGTATGCATCAGGCCGAGCGTGCGAATCGTCAGTTCGATGGTATTTCCTTCGATACTGCCCGAAGGAAGTTCCACATTCTCATTGTCTACCGCATTCTTTACGTCGATAGGAGTGATACCGTAACCGGACATCTTAATGGGGTCGAGCCACAAACGCATGGAATAACGTTTCTCTCCCCAAATGCTTACGCTGCTTACATCGGAAATGGTTTGTAACTGTTCTTTGACCGTGAGGTCTGCTATCTCGCTAAGTTCCAGCAACGAACGCTTGTCGCTTTGCAAAGCCACCATGAGGATAGGAGTAGCATCCGCGTCGGCTTTGGATACGGTTGGCGGGTCGCAGTCGCGGGGTAAATAACGCTGGGCACGGGAAACTTTGTCACGTACGTCATTGGCGGCCGTTTCCAAGTCGACGGAAAGCTCGAACTCTACCGTAATACGTGATGAACCCTGCTGGCTGACGCTGGAGAGGGAACGGATCCCCGGAATACCGTTGATATTCTGTTCCAGCGGTTCTGTAATCTGATTTTCGATAACGTCGGCGTTTGCTCCGGGATAGGAACAGGATACGGAGATAATAGGATTATCCACTGACGGATACTCGCGGACACCGAGGTAGTTGTACCCGATGAAACCGAAAAGCAGGATAATCAGTGTCAATACGGTGGAGAGTACCGGTCTCCGTATGCTTAATTCAGATATATTCATGATAAGAAGTATAAGGTATGAATATGAAGTATAAGGTACGAATTATGAATTACTGCTTCCGGCATAAACCTGCCATAGCTCATATTTTATCCTTGATACTTTATACTTAGTTAATGTTGTCTAATGTCACGGGTAATCCTGTGCGGAGTTGCAGGGTTCCTGAAGTGATGATTGTATCGCCTACGTTCAGACCTTGCAATACTTGCACTTCGGCTTCCGTCCGGATACCGGTGGTAATCTCTGTCGGCTGTGCTTTTCCTGACTTATAGAGGAAAATCTTATCCTTACCCATTTCCGGTACGATGGCTTCGGAGGGTACGGCAAGCGCATTCTGTATTTCGTCCTTATTCAGTTTGATACTGGCGTAGCGTCCCGGCAGTACGGCGCTGTTGGCGTTGGGATAGAGCGCACGGATGGTCAGTGTATGGGTAGTGGGGTCTATCTTTGATTCGCGTGCGTAAACAGTGGCATGGAAAGCATTCAGCTTTCCTTCGAGCGTAAAGTCCAGCCCTGCGCCGATTTTTACGTCATTGGCATATCGTTCGGGTACTGCGAACTCTACTTTCAAGGGGGAGAGCTTGGTGAGTTTGGCTACAATGGTAGAGGGAGAAGCGTATGTTCCTACGCTGACCTGCCGCAGGCCGATAACTCCGTCAAAGGGAGCGCGAAGCTCTGTTTGTGCAATATTGGACTCTATCAGGTCGATGTCGGCATTCAAGGTCGCCAGTTCGGTCTTTACCTGTTCGTACGCTTCCTTACTGACCGCATCTCTTTCCAGCAAGGCATTTTGACGGAATACGCGGTCTTCCGCCAGCTTCAACTGCGATACCAGCCTTTGCAATTGCGCCTGAAGAGGACGATCGTTCACTTTAGCGAGCAATTGCCCTTTCTTCACGAAACTGCCTTCTTCAAAGTTGATTTCGATAATCTTGCCGGATGTCTCGAATGAAAGGTCTACTTCTTCATCGGGCAGCAAACTGCCGCTGATTTGTATTTCGTCTTTTAGCAGTTGCGGTTTTATTATTTTGGCGTTTACGTTCAGAATCTTCTTGCCTCCACGCTTACCGGTCATTACTTTATCGGCAGCCGCCAAATTCCTCGTTTGTCTTGGGAAGTTGAGAATAAATCCCTCCGCCTATCAGTCCGGCACCAATGAATAGGATGATGCCCCATTTTACTTTTTTATTCATGTCGTAGTATTAGTAGTATATTTAGCCATAGATTTGGACGGAAAAGGTACGAAAAAGTTTAAAACAAGAAAAGTTAATAAAAGTGATAAGGCAATAAAGCGGTAGAGCGGTAGGGGCAAGACTGCCACTTTACCGCTTTCTTAATAGGCTGCCCTGTATTTACCTTCTTCCTTATCTTCCAGCATGTTCAGGTAAGAGGCATAGCGGGATTCGCTGATGTAATGTTGCTCTACCGCTTCGCGTACGGCGCAACCCGGTTCATGGCGGTGGGTACAGTTGTTATAGCGGCAGCCGGCGGAAACTTTGAATATTTCCGGAAAGTAATGTCCTATTTCTTCTTCTTCCATGTCGAATGTTCCAAAACCTTTGATGCCCGGTGTGTCGATGATGTAGCCGTCACCCGGCACGGGAAACATTTCGGAGAAAGTGGTGGTGTGCATACCTTTGTTGTGGTAGGTGGAGATGGCTCCGGTCTTGATATCCAGTTCAGGCAGGATAGCATTGATAAGGGTGGATTTGCCTACTCCGGAATGTCCGGAGAAGAGAGTTATTCTCCCTTTAAGCTCTTCTTTTATGGTGTCGACGCCTTCACCGGTTTTGGCGGACACCTTGAAACAAGGGTAACCGATAGTGGTGTAAAGATTGATAAGCCCGTCCAGATAGCGAAGCTCGTCTTCATCGTAAGCGTCTGTCTTATTGAATATGATATTGACGGGTACTCGGTATGCCTCGGCTGATGCCAAAAAGCGGTCGATGAATGTAGTGGAGGTTTCCGGATAATTCACTGTTACCACCAGCATGCACTGGTCGAGGTTGGCGGCAAGGATATGAGATTGTTTGGACAAGTTGGACGAACGTCGGATGATGTAATTCTTCCGGTCTTCGATTTCATTGATGAAAGCCGTGCCTTCCTGGTTCAATATGATTTGCACGTAGTCGCCTACCGCCACCGGATTGGTGCTACGGATACCTTTCAGACGGAAGTTACCTTTGATTTTACATTCAACGTATGTTCCTTCGTCGGTCTTTACCAGATACCAACTCCCTGTATTTTTAATTACCAGTCCCCTCAAAATAGTTGAAAGTTGAGAGCCGAAAGCTGAAAGTTGAGTGCCGAGAGTCGTTGGAACGGTCATGCCGCACGGTAACTCTCAACTCTCAACTTTCAACTTTCAACTATATTTATACTGTCATAATCTCTTTGTCCTTCGCCGCCAGCATATCGTCAATCTGTTTGATATACTTGTCGTGAATCTTTTGCAGCTTTTCCTCGCCGCCTTTTTGGGCGTCTTCCGCCAATCCTTCTTTCACAGATTTCTTAAAGGCGTCGATAGCGTCGCGGCGTGCGTTACGTACACTTACTTTGGCGGTTTCGCTTTCGTTCTTACACTGTTTGGCAAGTTGTTTACGGCGTTCTTCTGTCAACGGAGGAATACCGATGCGGATGATTTCGCCGTTGTTTTCGGGCATGATGCCGAGGTCGGAGTCGATGATTGCTTTCTCAATGACACGGAACATGCTCTTGTCCCACGGCTTGATAGCGATACTGCGGGCATCCGGGGTGGTTACGGCTGCTACGTTGTTGATGGGCACCATGCTTCCGTAAGAATCGACACGGATTCCGTCCAGCAAACGAACGTCGGCTTTTCCGGCACGGATATGGGCTAATGATTCTTCCAGGTACATTACAGCCATATCCATTTTCTCTTGTGCTTCGTCTAAGATGTCTTTTACGTCTTTCATATTTCTATTGTTTGAAGTAGCTTTTAATTTGAAACTTTGCAAATATAATTGTTTCACGACAGATTACACAGATTTACACAGATTATTTTATTCGGATAACCTGTGTAAATCTGAATCCGTATCTGTCATGTAAACCGGCGGATGGGTGCGGATGGATATCAGTTATGTACCAGCGTTCCTATTTCTTCGCCTTGCATTACTTTTTTCAGATTGCCTACGGTGTCCATATCGAAGACGATGATGGGCAGGTTGTTTTCCTTACACATGCAGGTAGCCGTAAGGTCCATGACTTTCAGGCCGCGTTTCAGCACTTCGTCGTAAGTGATATCGTGGAACTTCGTAGCCGTAGGGTCTTTTTCCGGATCGGCGGTGTAGATGCCGTCGACGCGTGTCCCTTTCAACATGACGTCCGCTTCTATTTCGATACCGCGGAGGCTGGAACCGGTGTCTGTCGTGAAGAACGGATTACCCGTTCCGGCAGACATGATAACCACTTCGCCCGCTTCCATGCACTCGATAGCTTTCCATTTGTTGTAGAATTCACCGATAGGTTCCATGCGGACGGCTGTCAGCACACGGGCTTTTACGCCTGCCGCTACCAGTGCCGAGCTTAGCGCAAGGCTGTTGATAACGGTTGCCAGCATACCCATTTGGTCGCCTTTTACACGGTCGAAACCTTTGTTGGCGCCGCTCAGCCCGCGGAAGATGTTGCCGCCGCCGATAACGATGCCGATTTGTATGCCCAATTCATGGATTTCCTTAATCTGCGCTGCATATTCGGCCAGACGTTTCTCGTCGATACCGTATTGCTTTTCTCCCATCAGGCTCTCGCCGCTGAGTTTCAATAAGATTCTTTTGTATGTTGCCATAGTTTATTAATTTATTTCGCTTAGCGGCAAAGATAGGAAAATAATGCCAATCGCTATAAACAATTTTCAGTTATTCTTTCAGCGTATAGTCACCGGCTTTTGCGGTTACTGCGGCCTGCAGCTCGTCGAGTGTCTTTTCGCCTTCCGGGAATTCCACGGTCGCCACCGGCGGATTGAGGGTTACGGTGGCGTGTACGCCTTCCATGCTGTTCAATGCTTTTTCCACATGCATGCGGCAATGGTTGCACATCATGCCTTCCACTTTAAATTCTTTTCTCATGATTTTTTCTGTTGATGGTTCTACTTTATTGTCCGGTTGTCCTGCCGGGTCGATGGCAGGGCTTTCGGCACTCTCTATCTTTTTCCTTTTCAGCCGCAAGCTGTTGGTTACCACGCTGACGCTGCTGAACGCCATGGCCGCGCCGGCTATCATGGGATTCAGCAGGAAGCC
>OAVB01001968.1_pt1 | contig 11187 bp, 8 predicted proteins | sample 1516871 | NCBI WGS metagenome assembly OAVB01 (sample SAMEA2580069, study PRJEB22360) | human gut metagenome | biome: human gut; feature: human-associated habitat; material: faeces | place: Denmark | collected 2008/2010 | reverse complement strand
ATAAAATAGCCGGCATAAAGTTATGCCGGCTATTTTATATTATAAGAAGATATTTAGAACATCGGTAACTGATAGATGAATCCTACCGATACCCTGTTGGTGGAATAATTCTCTTGTCCAAGCGCTTTGGCGCGAGCTGTGAAATCATAGGAGCGTCCTACGTAAGTAAGGAAGAAGTGTAAGTTTGTATCCATGGGATAGAACTCCACACCGGCAAAGTAGCCCCATGCAGTACGGTATTTGCCTTTCTCTAAATCTCCTTGTTGCTTGGTAAGAGATGCTGTTTCGTACATTCCTTTTACAAAAGCATTCCATTTGGGCAGGAAGCGATAGTTCAACTTGGTTACCATTGAAAAATACCCGGCATCGGAAGCGTTGTGACCTTCCATGCTGCCTGTAATTCCCGTCATGATTCCTTTACGGTCAATACTTTCTCTTGAATACATGAAGTCGAGAAACATATTGAACTTATTCAAGTTTAATTCATTACCGAATGCGTAATAATACATATTCCTGTCTTTAGCCTCATTCATAACGGAAGCAGACCAGCGTGTTTTGAATACGTCATTGAAATTACCGTTCCAGTTCAGGGTATACACAAGCGGAAGTTTGCCCGATTCTATTGTAGGGAGCTCTCCATCTTCGGTTTCAACTCCGTATGTTTTGCTGAAAGAACCATTACGGCTGTCCAGGATTTGCAGGTTCAACTGCTGGTTGGAGTTGATATCATATCCGATATTCAAACCGGTCATGAAGTTGCTCATGTTCTCAATCATATCGCTATACTCGTATATTTCGATAGGATTCAGGTCGAACTCGATACCACCGTATGCGGCACATTGTTTACCGGCAAAGATAGAAAAACCTTTTCCGAGTTTCACGCCGATTCCGGCAATGTCGATGGAGGTAGGAAGATTATCGATGTTTCCGCTGCTGTCATTCGAACGGTTCAGACGTTGTCTGTACCGATATGAAAGCCAGTTGTTGATGTTTCCTTTGGCTTCAATGCGAAGTTGCCTCATTTTGAAAGCTCCTTCTTCAAAGCCTTCGCGGAAGTTTGCATCGAAACTGCCTTGCATATTGAGGAATAAGTTGAACTTATCCTGTTTTTTCTTTACGTTGGTAAGTTCTTCAAACAGGGTTTTATTCTCAAGGAACTTCTCACTCTTCTCCGTGTTCTGAGCGTACATGCCTTGTGCGCAACCCGCTATCAGGAGTATAAATGTTAGTTTCTTTATCATGTCCATCTGTTTTTAGTATTCGTTGAAGTATTCTTGAATCTGTTTCCAGTCGTTGGTCTTGGTCAATGCAAGCATTAGCAGAACACGTGATTTCTGAGGATTTAACTCCTGTGATGCGACAAACTGATACTGCGCATCGTTTACTTCCGCATCGAGAGAAGTGGGACCTGTCGGTACTCTTGATGAACGGACAACAAGAATACCCTTCTTGCGTGCATCCATTAATACGGGGAATATATTCTTATGGATGTTTCCATTGCCTACTCCTGCATGAATGATACCCTTATAGCCGTTGCTCAGCATCGGAGTAACCATATCGGCTTCGATATTCGAATAGCTATAAACGATTCCTACTTTGGGAAGTGAGTTCAAATCGGTAACATCAAATACGGAGTGGGTGGTATGCTTCTTTACGGACGACATATTATAGGTAACCTTACCGTTCAAAACATAACCGAGTGCACCTGCGTTGGGAGCTTGGAATGCTTGCGGCGCCAAGTACGCTTCCGTTCATTGCCACTAAAACGCCTTTACCTTTGGATTCTTTAGCTCCGGCCACAACAACGGCATTGTATAAGTTGAGAGGTCCGTCGGCGCTGATGGCGGTGGATGGGCGCATTGCTCCGACTAAAACGACCGGTTTGTCGCTCTTGACCGTCAGATTGAGGAAATATGCCGTTTCTTCCATTGTATCGGTTCCGTGAGTAATGACGATACCGTCAATATCGGAGCGTTTCAAAAGCTGGTTAATCTTCTTTGCAAGAATCAGCCAAACATCATCGTTCATATCCTGTGAGCCTATCTTGACGATTTGCTCACCTGTTACGTTAGCTATATTCTTCAGTTCGGGTACGGCATCAAGCAAAGTGCCGATAGCCACCTGTCCGGCAGTATAGTTGGTGGCGGTTGCAGACGCTCCGGTTCCGGCAATGGTTCCACCGGTGGCAAGGATATGAATATTAGGCTTTTGTTGAGCGAAAGCCATTGCTGCAGAAAACAGTAGCATAACGGCTACCATACTAAGTCTTGCTAATTTTTTCATAACTTACATTGTTTAAATTAAAAAATAGGTTGAAGTATAATATCTCAGAATATTTGTATGAATAACAATCCCAGCGCTATGGCAACTACCGTAGAGACAATACCGGGCATCATAAAGGAGTGATTAAGTATATACTTGCCGATGCGGGTTGTTCCTGTGCGGTCAAAGTTGATAGCCGCGACTACGGTAGGATAGTTCGGTATGAAGAAATATCCGTTTACGGCAGGGAACATGGCTATCAGCATATACGGCGATATGCCCAAAGCGATGCCCAGCGGTACTAAAGCGCGTACCGTGGCTGCCTGGCTGTACAACAAGATGGACATAACGAATAAAGCGATACCGAACAACCAGGGCATCTGGCGCACGATTCCTTCAATAGAGGCGGTCAGTTGCGCCATATTGCCATTCAAGAAAGTATCGCCCATCCAAGCAATGCCGAAAATAGCGATTACGGCCTGCATTCCGGCGGGAAAAACAGAACCCTGTGTCGCTTTTATTCCGTCGGTTTTGGTAACCAACAGAATAAGGGCGGCTGCCGTAAGCATGATGATTTCGATAATGGCGGACATGCCTAAAGTGACTGTTTTTCCATCAATCAGGAAAGAAGGGCGCATACCCTCAAACGAACCGAAAAGAACAATGAATGCGGTAGCAAGGATGAATATAAGTACCGAAATCATGGCGTGGCGTTTGTTTTTTACGTCATCAATCTTCACCTTTCTGCCATCGAAGTATCCCTCTGCCATGCGTTTTTGATACTCAGGGTCGTCAATCAGTTCTTTTCCCACACGCATGGAGCACAATGCTCCTACCAGCACGCCGAGAATCGTCGCAGGAATCGTTATTTTGAGTATATCGAATAAAGTGATGTCGAATCCGGCGAGCAGGCCAAGCAGTGCCACCGTGGCTGCCGAAATAGGACTTGCCGTGATGGCTTGCTGTGAAGCGATAACCGCAATACCCAACGGACGCTCGGGTCTGATTTTGGTTTCTGTCGCAACTTCGGCTATGACGGGAAGGACAGAGTAAGCAACGTGTCCTGTTCCTGCTACGAAAGTAAATAAATAAGTTACGATAGGACTGAGGATAGTAACCTGTGACGGATTTTTGCGTAGCAGCTTTTCCGCCAATTTTACCATATAGTCAAGTCCGCCGGCCGCTTGCATACAGGAAGCCGCGGAAATAACGGCGGCAATCATCAACATTACGTCGATTGGTGGCGCGGTAGGTTGTAAGCCGAATACAAAAGTCAATATACCTAAGCCTACACCGCCCATTACTCCAAGACCTATGCCGCCTAAACGCGCACCTATGATAATAACGGTCAGTACAAATAATAATTGTAAGATCATATACTTGTTATTTAAAAATTAAATAAAGGCTGTTCCGTTTCTTTAATATTGGCTAATTTCTGAAAATATCTTTTATATAACAAGAAAAGGGGGTAAATGTGTTGCCTGTATTACTTTATATTTTCTAAATAAAACATATATTAACTAAATATAGATAAACTTCTGATTTATTCTTATGGTTTACAATTTGTCATATTAAGTATAGAATTATGTGTAATATTTACTTGTGATTAAAGTTTGTTAACTTAATAATAAGGCATGGTGTTTACAAAACATTTTATGCTATCTTTGGTTATTCTTTGGTAACCGCTTATAGAAATGGTTAATAAATATATATTATGAAAGAAGAACTATCAAAAAAAACTCGCACAGAAAGTGATTTGATCGGCAGCCGTGAAATACCGGAAACTGCCATGTATGGAGTACAAACCCTCAGAGGTATCGAAAACTTTCGTATCAGTAAATTTCATCTGAATGAATACCCTTTGTTCATCAATGCTCTTGCTATCACTAAAATGGGAGCGGCTGTTGCCAACTTCGAGCTTGGCTTGCTTACCGAACAACAGGCGGATGCTATTCTTGAAGCTTGTAAGGAAATACTTGAAGGCAAGCATCATGAACAGTTCCCGGTAGATATGATTCAGGGCGGAGCCGGAACCACTACCAACATGAACGCCAATGAGGTAATCGCCAATCGCGCTCTTGAAATCCTGGGGCATAAACGCGGTGAATATCAATATTGTTCGCCGAACGACCACGTCAATCGCTCACAGTCTACCAATGACGCTTATCCTACCGCCATACATATAGGAATGTACTATACACATCTCAAGCTGGTGAAACACTTTGAGGAGTTAATCGATGCGTTCCAGCGCAAGGCAGAAGAGTTCAGGCATATCATTAAAATGGGACGTACGCAGTTGGAAGACGCTGTACCTATGACACTCGGACAAACGTTCAATGGCTTTGCCAGTATCTTACGCGATGAGATAAAGAACCTGAACTTTGCGGCAGAAGAATTCCTCACTGTCAATATGGGAGCTACCGCCATCGGTACGGGCATTACGGCAGAGCCGGAATATGCGGAGCGGTGTGTAAAGGCTTTGCGGAAGATTACCGGATGGGAAGTTAAGCTATCCGCTGATTTGGTGGGGGCTACTTCGGATACTTCTTGTCTTGTAGGCTATTCTTCGGCGATGCGGAGAGTGGCGGTGAAGATGAACAAGATATGCAACGACCTTCGTCTGCTCGCATCCGGGCCGCGTTGCGGACTGGGAGAAATCAATCTTCCTGCCATGCAGCCAGGTTCCTCTATAATGCCGGGCAAGGTAAACCCCGTTATCCCCGAAGTGATGAATCAGATAGACTACAAAGTAATAGGCAATGACCTTTGTGTAGCCATGAGCGGTGAAGCCGCGCAGATGGAACTGAATGCGATGGAGCCTGTTATGGCGCAATGTTGCTTTGAGTCGGCCGATTTGCTGATGAACGGATTCGATACTTTGCGTACTCTCTGTATCGACGGAATCACCGCTAACGAGGAAGTATGCCGCAGCTATGTACACGATAGTATCGGTGTGGTGACCGCGCTGAATCCGGTTATCGGTTATAAGAACTCTACCAAGATAGCCAAAGAAGCCCTCGAAACGGGAAAAGGCGTTTATGAACTGGTTCTGGAGCACAACATACTTTCCAAAGAGGATTTGGATACCATCCTGAAGCCGGAAAACATGATTAAGCCTGTGAAGTTGGATATCAAACCTAATATTTAAAGGATGGCGCTCCGGAGCATAAGGTTCCGGAGCAGCCTGCGTTAAATATTCGCAAAGAGTTTATGCTCTATTTGTTTTCTTATGGCTAATTAGCTTCTTTTGCGGCAGGAAATTTGTTTATGAATATTTAAAAAGCGAAGAAGATGAAGCAACTCAGATTATGGCTGCTCGGCCTGTTTGCATTATGCGGCATAGCGGCTGTGGCACAGGAAGCAAAAGCGGATAGTACCGGTTATATTGTGAAAGTGGGGCAGACAGCTCCCGATTTTACCGTAACGCTGACGGACGGTAAAACCGTTAAACTTTCCGATTTCCGTGGCAAGGTGGTGATGTTGCAATTCACTGCCAGTTGGTGCGGCGTATGCCGTAAAGAAATGCCTTTTATCGAAAAAGATATATGGCAGAAGCATAAGTCCGATCCGGACTTCATGTTAATGGGGATCGACCGTGACGAACCGTTGAATAAAGTCATCGCTTTTGGCAAGTCCACGGGGGTTACCTATCCCTTGGGACTGGATCCGGGCGCTGATATTTTTGCCAAATATGCGTTGCGTCAGGCTGGTATCACCCGTAATGTGCTGATTGATAAAGAAGGGCGCATCGTGATGCTTACCCGTCTTTACAATCCTGAGGAGTTCTCCTCTCTGGTCAGGAAGATTGATGAACTTCTGAAATAGCTTTCTTCCGGCTTCCGGTTTTAGAAAGAAAAGCTTGTTCCGACATTTAGCGACATCATGATGTCGCTTCCCTGCACGTTATCCTGCATCAACAGTTCCTTTCCGTAAATGCGGATTTTGGGTTCGAGGAATACTTTGAAGCGGCGGCTCACTCGATAAGAGGTGTGCAGTCCCGCTTCTCCACCGATAAAGAAACGGCTTTCATGCTGCATCCGTACGGATGCCACTACTCCGGCAAATAGCTGTATGTCGTATTTGCGTTCAGGGTCGTATCCCGTCATCAGATTGGTAAGATTCAGCATATAGTCAAGGCTTCCGCTTGCCATATCATATTTCACGGTTTTCCCTTTCAGGTCTGTGGAAAGAGGCGTGTAGTCCGCTCCTAAACGGAGCGACGATAGCGGAGTAAAGATGCGTCCCGCGTTTATCATGGCCTGATAGCCAAAGTAGCGTTTCAGTTCATACCGCTTCATCTGTATGGGGGTGGAGAAACCTATTGCACCGCTCACGAAGAAGGAAGGTCGAAACAGTTCCCGGTTCAAGGAGCGTGCCATACGGTTCTCCTCGTCGGCACGCCGTATCTCGATACCTACATTGATGCTGTACAGATTGTCTGTGAACTTTTTGGCCACATATCTTCCTTCTTCTTTTTCGCTGGTCTTTAATGAATACGATGCCAGGCTGGTACGTGGTTCCACAAACAAAGAGACATCCCCAAAGAGCCTGTATTTAAATTGCACCCCGCCCGTAAAGCCCGTATATCCGCCTTTCGCGGGGCGATAACCGTTCTCCTTCAAGATATATCCCAACTCACCGCCGGCCAGTACATTGACGGAAAACTTGGGATTCACCTGCCGGCCGTTAAAGAAATATGGGGCGTCCAGCATACCTTCCAGACGTCCCCCCGCATATGCGGACATCTCATAGAATTCTTCACCGGCGGAACTTGCCGAAGAAGCGGTTACTTTTTTGTGCCAGGTATCGGAGGATTTGAATCCCGATAGCCGCAAGCCGAATGCGGGTATCAGCCATTTGCCGGCGGACAGGCTGATGTGCGGCCCGACGGAGTTCACCAATCCTATTTCGCTTGTCAGGCGGGAAGCCTGTAACTGTCCGCCTGCGGCAACGCTGACAAAGGTATTGTCCAAAAAGCGGTTTCCTTCCAATATGCGTATTTTGCCGAAAGGCTTCCATGCTTTCAGGCGGTAGTTCATGCCCACTGTCGCGCCGTAGGTCATATCGTATTTATGCCAGTTCTTTTGAAAAGAGTGGTCTATGCCGTCACTCATAATGGTGAAGCGCGGTTCCAGATAAAAGTCCACATGCGCGGTAGGGTGCAGCTTCAACTGAAAACCTAAGTGCAGGTCGGCCACATGCTCCGTCCTGCCGGCCAGCGAGGACAGTTGATAACCGACTCCCGCTACGGTCAGGAACTCGAAGATACGTCCGGGATTATAGCCGTTGACGTAGGACGATACGTTTAACAGATAGTCCGCTTGCAACCCGAAGCGCATTAAGGTTTCGTTATCTATTTTGCGGGAAAAGTTACCGGCGAGCAGTGAAGCCCGCAGGGCATGCGCGGGAGCGAACTGCCAGCTGGCGGCAATACCGCCCGCAGGGCCTGTATTGAAATCCGTGTTTCCGCGCGGAATCATTTTATCCATACCGCCGAACAAGGAGATATACACATTGTTCTTCCATAACGTATCGAAAGGAACGGCGTCCGGATGCTGGTAACGTTTTTGGAACATCTGCCGGGTAGCGTCGAATCCTGTGCTGACCGTATCTTTAGGATGCGCTGTTCGGGGAGAATTGTCGCTGCCTTGCTGCTGGGCAAAGGCGGCGGGTATCGTTATGCTCAATACAATCAATATAATCGATAGCTTCTTCATGGTTTTCAACTCTCTCTATATCCGTTTAATAAAGTTTCCAGTCACCCTGGTCGTAATATTCCATAAACTCTTTACTGATTTCGCCGTCATTAACGGCTATTTTGTAGTATTTCTCATCCAGTTTGACGATTTCTTCCAGTTTCTTGCAGGCTTCATCAAAATCCAGGGCGTTATCGTAGCTCCATTCATACAGTTTCTTTTCCCGGATGTAAATTACCAGCTTCATGTACTTTGTCATGGCCGTTTCGGGCAGCGCGTCCAATGCTTTCTCCGCTTCTTTATTGTAATTGTCCGTTTCCATGGCCATGCACATTACGATATTATTGAGCGGTGACGACTCTTTCACTGCTTTGAATACCTTTTTGCGTTCCTCACCCTCTTTCACGGTGGCTGCGCCCCGGTAGTCGTAGTAGCCGCCCAGACAGTTGGCAAACGCCTTTATCATCTGGAAACGCTCGGTGTCGGGAAGCTTGTCGGCAAGGATGCTGGCCTCTTCAAAGTTATAGGCGCGTATGTACATCGCGAGCTGGTTGGCGACGATTGTTTCGGGGTTTACTTCGGTCTTCGTTATGCTGATGCCGTCGTTGAACGAATCCACCATGTTCACTTTTCGTTTGAGGTCAATCAGGGGTTTCAGTATCTCTACATCGAAAGTGTCCCTGCGCAACAGCGCTATGGCAAGGTTGTTGGCCGCCAGAATCCACGGTTTTTCTTTCCCTTTCGCGTCGTATGCCATTGTCTCCCTGTAAGCGCGCCGATAGAGTTTCTCCGCTTCTTTCGGCTCTTTTATCATTTGGAACAAATGCCAGTACTCGTAGCGTGTGAATGACTTCTTGCCGTCGGCATATTGCGGGTCGTGCAAGTATTTGTCCAATATTTCGTCCGGGTTCAGTTCACGGAATATTTCATGTTTGTATTCGTACTGCACGGTACGTAGCTTGGGCAGCCGCTCTTTGATGACGGTGGAGTAATAGGGCAGGCGTGATACGGCGGCAAATTGCGCATCGGGGTTCTTGTATTTCCCGGTGATTTCCCTTATCTCCCGCGCTTCCGCGGTGAGGCTGTCCCGCTCCAGCAAGCAGGCTACCTCATTCCAGGTGGCGACACGCGTTTCCGTGGGATGCTTATACACCCGGCTCCATTTGGCGGCAGGTATTACCGAAGTGATTTTTTGGAGAGCGAAAGCCGTTCGTTGTTTGGCGAGCGCCAGATTGCCGGCATAGCGTCCTTCGGGAGACGATACGCCGGTAATCTTAAATTCTTTCAGCGTGGTGCCCTCGCCGTTGACGATACCCATCAGGTCTTCCTGCAACTTATTCATCTGCACCACGTTGGCAGAGTCCGCCGGATCCAGTTCGGCCCTGCCTACGAGGAATGTCAGCGAGATATTGCCCGCCGTATTCCGGCGTTCGCGTCGGGGCGTTTCTTTGTATTTATCGGGGTCTAATTCGAAATCGGGGAATGAGAACTCCAGAAACTGCAAAGGGCGTTTTATTTTGCAGGTAGTCATTTTCCATTCCGCTTCGTAAGTGGAGTGGGTATAATCGGCTATAATAACTTTGGACAATACGCTGTAAATGCGTCTGGGGTCGGGCACGGGCACTGAGTCGTTGATGTCCAGATTGAAGCGCGTGGCATCCAGCTGGCGGCGGGTATTGATGAAGGGCGCCAGTTTGTCGTTCTTTATGTCGTAGGCCATGCGGCGGTCTTGCGTCAGTCCGTATTCGGGGCCATCCATAACGGTGGGGTCCATGTAGCTCACCACCTCTTCGGTGGTACAGTCCATGATGTAAGGCTGCATGATGAGCCGGCGGTTGGGAGCGCCGTAATTGCTGGGAATGGCTACCGAGTTGTTTACAATCAGCTTGTTTCCCACTATTTTCCCGGCTACGGGGCGGGGCTGCGGATTCGGGTTCTCAGCCACGACTTCCACTTCCTCAAGGGCGATGCCGCCGTCGATGTTGGCATTAATCTCCTGCTTGTAGTTTACCTCGCGCAGTTCGTTTTTCATTTGCACGTTAAAGATAAGCGCGCCGTTTTCCGCCACGCGTATTTCGTAGTACCCGTCGGCGCCTGCCACGGCGTCGGCATCGAAGAGCAGTGTCCCGCCACCGCCGGTTTCGAGCGCTTTCAGAGCATCGCGTGCGGAGGCTACGGTGTTGAAAGCGAAGATACGCACGGTTTCGCCCATGGGGAAAGGCCTCGGTTTCTTTTCGCCTTCGGGCAGGTTCAGCACTTTGCCGGACACGATGGAGATTTGCTGCGCCATGATTGATGCGGAAAATGAAATCATAGCAAGACAAACGGCTGATGTTATGATGAAATGTTTCATGGCGGTTGTTCTTTATTTGAAGATATAGGACACAGAGACACCTATCTTGATAGGCAATAGTTTGTAACCGTTGGCGTTGGCTTGTGCCGTTCCGTCGGTGTAGTCTGCTATGTTGTCGTTTTTGTAGTATTGTTTTTGCTTGAAGTATACGGCGCCGAATCCGCCGTAAAACTCTACGTTGAGGCGTCTGCTCAGATTCAGCGCGTAGCCGAACGTGATTCCGGCGCCGGCGGCATCACCCTGATAGATACGCTCTCCCCATGTGATGTCGTAGGAAACGCCGAGGGCGGCTATTCCTACAAACTCCCGTGTCATGGGGCGTCCGTTGAACCAGTAACGGTATTCGGGCAGAAGTCCTATCATTTTGGCTTTGTTGCCGTAGATGTTGATTGCGCCGAAAGCCGAGATGTCGATACTGCTCCGTTCGCCTACAACGAATTCGCAGCCGATGTTGGGAGCCATGGCGGCAAGCATCAGTCCGTTGGTTTTTACCGCCAGTTGCTGGGCATGCAGGGCAGGAACGCTGCACAGTATCAGCAGAAAGAAGATACTGCTTGGAAGAAGTGTATGGTGATGGGTTTTCGGCATATCGGTGTTTATCGTTTGGGTTATTGATGGTTGTAAGTTCCGCATTATTGAAAGGTGTGTTCCGTACCCTTGTCCCAATCGTTTACGGAAACTTTGGCGGCCATGCTTTGCGTATATATAATGTTGAGCGTGGTGGTTTTGCCTGCTTCCAGTACAATTGACGGGGGAGTGTTTGCATCGGCATCGGCTTCGTCGAACACAACGATGTCCTTCACGGTTCCGTCGGGTTCCTTTATGCTGAACGCCAACCGGCGGAGCGCTCCGGTAGAGCCGTGCTTGTATGGCAGG
>OAVB01001967.1_pt1 | contig 11192 bp, 10 predicted proteins | sample 1516871 | NCBI WGS metagenome assembly OAVB01 (sample SAMEA2580069, study PRJEB22360) | human gut metagenome | biome: human gut; feature: human-associated habitat; material: faeces | place: Denmark | collected 2008/2010 | reverse complement strand
TTTGAGGTGGCGGCTTCCGGCGTGTTCGGCAATAAGAAGGAGGTGGACGATACACCCTTGTGGGATGTATTGCTTTATCTGTATAAATGTAAGTTTGAGTATTTACACCAAAAACGTAACAAGAAATGAGAACGACAACAGGAACAAAAAACAAGATCAAGCAATTTGAAGGGCTACGCCTGGAAGCGTATGTATGTGCCGCGGGAGTATGTACGATCGGTTACGGTCACACGACCGGCGTAAAACCGGGTGATGTTATCACCGAGGCCCAGGCCGACGCTTTCTTTGAATCGGATATCAGGGCAGTAGAAAACCAGGTGAACGCGCTTCCCCTTCATTTGGGACAGTACCAGTTTGACGCGGTAGTAAGTTTTTGCTTTAATGTAGGTATCGGAAAATTCAAGAAATCAACGCTTTATAAGAAGATCAGAGCGGATGCGTATGATTCATCCATACCGGCAGAGTTTAAAAAGTGGATATACGGAGGCGGTAAGATTCTTCCGGGGCTTGTCATCCGCCGTGAATGGGAGGCGAAACGTTATCAGGGATTGACGATATGATAGATATAAAGGTTTACCGTGAATACTGGGAAGGCGTGCAAAAACGTATTCCTGAAATAAAGAAGGTGCTGCCCGTTACCATTGACGAGGAAATGAGTAAGACGATACAGGGACTATCTAAAGAAGAATGTCCGGTGCTCTTTATTCTGATCCCGTCGGGAACGGGTGCCAGCCTTTCGGCTGACAATGTGAGGGAAAATAATTTATGCGTTATTTTCCTTATGAGCAAGTACGATCCCCAACGTAAAGGGGCTTATGAGACTATCGAAGAGGTGCAGCCGGTTATGGAGCGTATCAAACAAATGCTGATAGAAGATTCTGCCACCGGTTGCCCTGTCACTAAGGAACTGGATTTAACCAGCCTTTCCACTCTTCCGGAATCCGGCTTTTACCGGACGTTTGCAGGGTGGAGCCTGGCTTTCTCATTTAAAACAAGATTCTAACTGAATGGCCGAGAATTTTAAAACGGATTTTTTTACCGACCGGATCGGGCGTGGAATACAGGACATATTTCAAGCCCAACTGGATATCGCTACCAAACGGATTTATCAGAAAGGCCGTGAGCGTAGGAAAGTACAGGGAACCGGGGAGATCATACAAGGGCGATCCGGTGCATTAATGGCCGCACTACAGAACCCGAATTATTCGGTCATTCCGGACGGCGAAGGAGTAATCGCACATTCTAACCTTCCATTATATACCCGCTTCCTGGATATGAAGAAACACGGTAATTACCAGATTTATAACCGGCAGATATACGGGATTCTATATCATGACACACTCGGGAAGATTAAATATGAATATCAGGATTATGTAAGGGAAAGGATAAAAGAAATGTTTGCCAGTTCGCTAAAATAGGTAATAAAATTAATACCTAAATATTTGTAGGTAATGATTTTATTACCTATCTTTGTTTCAGTAACCAATAAAACAAAGTTTATGCCTGAAATTTGTAGATTCTTCGGTATTATTATATTCCTCTATTGGAAAGATCATAATCCGCCACATATTCATTTTACTTATGGTGATTATGAATGTTCTATTAGCGTATTGGATCGGATTGTAGACGGTCAGGCTCCAGCTAAAGTTATTGCAAAAGTAAATGAGTGGATTAACTTGCACGAGGCAGAAATACTTTCTCTTTGGGAAAAGGCCCAAAAAGGGGAAAAAATAGATAAAATTGAACCATTAAAATAAACGCTTATGTTACGGGTTATAGATGTGGATTATATTAGGAATTACGAGCTTCTTGTTACTTTCAGCGACGGGAGTAAAAAGATCGTAAATTTGGAACCTTATCTTACAGGTGAGGTTTTCGGGGAGTTATTGGATAAGGAAAAATTTGTTCAATATGGTTTAACCCGTGCTACTATTGAATGGGCCAATGGTGCCGACCTTGCACCGGAGTTTTTATATGAAATTGGTATAGCTGCATATTTTTAGACCCTATGAATGATTGTTTAGCTATTCAAGATAAGAAGGAAGAAACTTTCTTATATCGGATTTTTATTTCTCACCCGGAACTAAATGCTTCTGCGGTGGCTCGACGTATGGGAATAAGTCAAAGCCTTATGTCTCAATATATAAGTGGAATAAAAAAGCCCTCACAAGAACGGGAGGCCCTAATAGTAAATACTATTAAAGATATCGGTAAAGAACTAACGATGATTGTATGACATACGAAGATATTTTATTTTTGATCGGCTTTTTCCTGGTAATATTTTTTTTCGTAGGATGTAAGCATAAACCGGCTACTTTATCCGGGTGGCTTGCTTTTGCCTTTCTTTCCTTTATCGTGACGCCTCTTATATCGGTTCCTCTAACCTGGTACATTTGCTGGATGATAGATCGGGCAACAATTAAGGATAAAGAATGTTTTGATCCTTCGGATTTTACCTTTAAGAGATAAAATACTTTCTTCTTAGTATAATAAGCCTGTAGAATGGTTCTACGGGCTTTTTTTGTGTCCTTTTCCGCCACTTTACACCAGGATAATTTTGCCTTATAAAATTTACTCTTATGGCAAAATTAAAACCTGACTATATCGAATGGGTGTTAACCCTGAACGCCTCCGATGCGCAGAAGGAAATACATAATCTTTCAGACAAGGAGCTCCGGGATAGCAATAAGGAGATAAAAAAGGCTATGACCGATTTAATCGCCACCGGGAAAGCTGGCGGTAAACAATGGAAAAGGCTTGATGAGCAACTGAAAGAAAATAATAAGACGATCGGCGAGAATAACAAGAAGATTGCCGAATGTGAGAAACGGCTGGATAAAACCACCATGAGTGCCAACCAGCTGGCAAGGAAGGCAAACGCCTTGCGGAAAGAGCTTCGCGATACGGTGAAATCCTTGCAGCCGGAAAAATATGCCGCCCTGGAGAAGGAACTGAAAGAAGTTGAGAAAGCATACGGGCAGGCCACGAAAAAGGCGGAAGGTTTCGGCGGTTCCCTTCTTTCCCTGAATAAGATAAAAACGGTTCTGGCCGGTGTGTTTGTCACTATCGGCGCAATGATAACCGGACAGATTGTCGGCGGGCTAAGGGATGCGATCAGTACTATTATAGAGTTCGAGAAGAAAAACAGTACTTTGGCCGCTATTCTGGGAACCACGAAAAAGAGTATCAAGGATTTAACAGATGAAGCGCGCCGGCTGGGTGCTACTACTTCTTATACGGCCGCACAGGTAACGGAACTTCAGATAGAGCTTGCCAAGCTGGGATTTTTTAAAGAGGATATTAAAGCGATGACGCCTTCCGTGCTGAAATTCGCTAAGGCTGTGGACACTGATCTTGCCTCGGCTGCTACGCTTGCCGGTGCAACATTGCGTATTTTCAACCTTGATGCGGAAGATACGGAACGGGCACTTTCTACTATGGCAATAGGTACAACGTCTTCGGCCCTGAATTTTGAATACCTGAATAGTGCAATGTCTACCGTCGGCCCGGTTGCTAATTCTTTCGGATTCACAATCGAGGAAACGACCGCCCTTTTGGGAGCTTTGGCAAACAGCGGTTTCGACGCTTCATCGGCAGCGACGGCAACACGTAATATTTTGCTTAACCTGGCTGACAGTAGCGGCAAACTCGCGCTTGCTCTTGGCGGTCCGGTTAACAACCTGGATGATCTGGTAAAGGGACTTAAAAAACTAAACAGCGAAGGAATAGACTTGAACAAGGCCCTTGAACTGACCGATAAACGTTCCGTTGCAGCGTTTAACACTTTCCTTAACGGTACCGATACCGTGCTGGCACTTTGCGATGCGGTAACAGGTGCGGAAGACGCCTTTAATGCTATGTCCGAAGAAATGGGTGATAACGTTCAGGGTGCATTAAACCGGCTAAGTTCAACTATTGAAGGGGTAGTTTTACGTTTCTATGAATCAAAGGGTATTCTCCGGGATTTAATAGACCTTGTTACGCTTATGGTGGAAGGTGTGGGTGGTATGATCGACATGTTTAATAAATGGGGTGTTGTCACTTATACCGTTACCGCTTATTTGGTTTCCTACTATGGAGGACTGAAAATCGCTACCATGTGGCACGCCCGTTTTAAAACGGCGACCCTTGCTTCGGTCGTTGCAGAGAAAGCGCACGCCGTACAGCTTTATATCAGCCGGGCGGCTACTCTGGCTTATGCGGCGGCCCAGGCATTGCTGCACCTGAATATTAAAAGATGTACCGCCGCCCTTCGGTTAATGAGGATCGAACTTTTGAAGAATCCATATACGGCCCTGCTCGCGTTACTCGTGGCAGCCGGTGTTGCTATCTACCAGCTTGCAAAGAAGACGGAACAGGCTTCGGCGGCGATGAAGGCCCACCAGGAAGTCGTAAAGAAAGTGAATGAAGAATATGCCAGCCAGGAAGCAAAAATAAAAACTCTTGTAGCTGCTATCAATGATGAGAACCTTTCCAACTACACCCGTAAACAAAGGCTTGCGGAATTAAAAGAACTGATACCGGATTATAATGCGGAATTGAATGAAGAAGGCAGGCTCATAAACAACAACAAGGAGGCTATAGATCAATATTTAGTTTCCTTGGAAAAACAAATCAAGTTGAAAGCTTACCAGGAGGAACTGGAAGAATTGTACAAGAAAAAAAGGAATCTTGAAAGCCAGGAATCAGAGCAAAGCGACGCTTACTGGGACACCCGCCAGCAAAATACATTGTCAGGATATAACCGGAACAGTCTTACCGCTAAAATAAGCCGTTTATTTGGTACGGAAAAAGAGGCTAACCAGTTGAAAGCCCTACAGACAACACAGAAGGATTTGGCCGGTATAGAATCAGCAATCGCCCAGATCAATAATGATATCTTAAAAACAGAGGCGACGGCCACTTCATTAACCGGAACCAATAAAGAAAATATAAATACTGAAACATCCCTCATAAAGAAACTGGAGGCCGAAAAGAAAAAGGTTCAGGAACAGTGGGCGGAAGACAGCGAAGCGAATATCGCCAAGAAAAACAAGGAAATAGAACGTATCGACACCGAAATAAAACGTTTAAACGAACTGGGGAAGGTCAAAAAGAAGGCGGAAGCCGGGGAGTATAAAAATACGGAAACGGACGCCACGTTAAAACCTCTGGAGATCGAGCACGAAAAACGTATGCTTCTAATCAAACAGAACCGGGAGAAGGAAAATAAGACGGAAGCCCAGTATATTCTCGAAGGGACGGCGGAAAACCTTCGCTATTACCGGGAACGTATCGACGCACTCCAGAAGCTGGAAGCAAAAACGCCGGCTAATAAAAAGAAATTACTCGATGAAATCCACAAGCTCGAAACAGAAGCACAGACGGCCATTTTTACGGAAACCGGCAAGCAGGAGGACGCCCGTATAAAACTGGTACAGGAGAAACGGGACGAACGGTTAAAGATTGAAACCGCCTATTACAATGTCCAGAAGGACACCATGGAAAAAGCGGTATTAAACCAAAGTATCACGCAGGAAGCCGCCGACGCCTATATGCTGGAAGTTGAAGCGGAGCACGCCGCAGAACTTCTGGAGATAAACCGTACTTACCAGAATGATATTGCCGCTTTGGAAATTACCGGTAAACAGAAACGTATAGAAACAGCGACGGAAGCGGCCGACGCCGTGCGTGAGTCTGAAATGAAGTTATTGCGTGATCGGGCGGCCATTGCTCAAAAAGTACGTGAAATAACTTCCGTTCCGGTAGGAATAACCGGTATGCAGGAAGCACACCGGAAACAGGTTCAGGATGTAGAAACGACTTATAATGCCATAATTGAGATAGCGAGACAGGCGGGGATTTCTACCGTTGGTTTGGAGAAGCAGAAACAACAGGAAATTAGCCAGCTTGAATTTGAATATCAGAATAGTTTATACCAGATTCAATCCCAGATCGGCGTATCATGGGCACAGGAATACCAGAATGAACTGGCCCTGTTAAAGAATCTGCACGATCAGGAATTAATAGATGAAAAGACATACCAGCGTAAAAAGCTGCAAATGCAGATGAATAACGCTAAAAAATACTTTGACTATTATTCCGGTCTTTCCTCTTCCATGGTGGAAGCCATTCAACAAGCCGAAATCGACCAGGTGGAAGCAAAATACGATGTTCTCATACAGGAAGCCGAGAACAACGGTGAAGATACTGCCGCCCTGGAAGAAGAGAAGGAAAATAAGAAACTGGAGATTCAAAAGAAGTACGCGGATGTAAACTTTGCTATCAAGTGTTCCCAGATCATAGCAGATACGGCCGTTTCGATTATGAAGGCGTACGCGGACCTCGGACCGATTGCCGGAACCGTTGCTGCAGTAATGCTTGCGGCTACCGGTGTGGCCCAGCTTGCATCGGCCAAGGCAGAACGGGACAGGATTAAAAACATGTCCTTGAAAAACACCACCGGCAGCAAGACCGCCACGGCTGAACGTGTTGTTTCCGGTTCTTCCGGTGGTGGGTATTATGAAGGTGGTTACACCGGTCCCGGCGGACGTTATGAAGTGGCCGGCGTGGTTCATAAGGGGGAATATGTGGTACCACAGCCGGAAATGAATAATCCTAAAGTGATCGACGCCGTTAGCACTATCGAAGCGATCAGGCGGCAGCGTACCAATGCCAACCCGTTACCACAGAATCCGGGTGAATATTATGAAGGCGGTTACGTCACTTCCCCTGCAGGTGATTCTTCCTATCGGGAGTTCCTGGAAGCGGCAAAGGAGCTTCGTGCCTCCTGTGAGGCTATCAAATTGATAAAGGCCTATATCGTTTACCAGGATTTGGAGAAGGCCAAAGAAACTATAGATAACGCCCGCGACACCTTTACACGCGGAAAATAAGTAATCATTATGCTAAAGATTAAGACGAACAAAGGTTATCTGGACTTAGGGGGTGACTTTACCGTACAGATCGACGAGAAATCCCCCGTCATGAACGACCGGGGATCACAAACCGTACCGGTCACGGTTCCCGTCACTGCCAACAATGCAGGGATAACCGGTTTTGCCCACCGGCTCGACATGGGTGTAAAACCGATGAATGAAGATCAGACATGTACGGTATTGGACGGGGTGTATAAACGTACCGGAAAGATTAATATCGTTTCTGCCGGCAGGACGGAAGGAATTACTTTAAATATCGGCTTTGACAATTCGGAAGCTTACAGTGCCTGGAAAGCAAAGAAACTGAACTCGATCACATTACCCAGCATAAGCGGTGCTACCGTTAGCGGTCTTATGTCTTCTATAAACTGGTTCTTCACGGATTCCCATGAAGATTTTGCCATATTTCAAATAGTAGTCAAAAATGATTCCAAGGACGGCACGTATTACCCGCAATACATAAACCGTATCACTTTGGATTCAAACGGTGAATATGCCTTATGCTATCAGGCAAGGACGGAAACACTACTGATAAATGATACCCCGACCGAAACGAGTTTACCGGAAGGGTACGGCGTGGCCCCCTTCTTATACGTGCACCGTGTCCTGGACTTTATATTTTCAGAATTTGGTTATACTATAACCGAAAATCCTTTTAAGACGGACAAGGAACTTTCCAGCCTGGTAATCCTGAACAATGCTGCCGACTGTTGCGTGACGGGTACCCTCAATTATGCCGATTTAATGCCGGATTGTACGATTGAGGACTTTTTAAACGCGCTGTATGTACGTTTCGGACTGGTTTATAATGTCTCTTCCGATACGAAAACGGCCACTTTAAGACTGATCCGGGATATAGTGGAAGATGAACCTGCCGTTGATCTGTCCCGGAACCTGACGGCAGAACCCCTTATCAATTATGAAACGGCCCGTCAGATAAAGTTATCGGCCAAAACGTCTTTTACCGGTGCTGCGCCTTCGGTGGAACGGTACGAGGACTATATCAAGGGGAACGAAAAAATGGTTATCCGTGTAAGCCGTTTCGATCCTTCCCAAGCCTCCGTGTGGCTGAACTACGAGAAGACCACCGGCAACTGGTACAAATGGGATTCGGGGAACAAGAAACATACGTTTTCATCATCCAGTTTCTTTAACTGGGACCGAAAGACGGAAAACGTAGAGGACGAGGAACTGGCGAGCGATGACGAATGCGTGTTTATGGATTTTGCCCCAAACGGCCTTCTTTCCCCGTATTACCTGGCCGGGTATGTGCACCGTTATACCTATCTGAAAACCTCTTCCGATGATGAAGAGGATTCGGAGAAGGAGGAAACGCCGCTTTCCTTCGCTTTCGCTTTTACAAAGGCCGTTACGGAAAGTACGGATTATTCCTTCGGCTCTATTTGCCCATACGCTCCGGACGGCGGGGAAATCACATTAAAAGAGGGCGGCAAACATACGATATCGCTTTTATTTCAGTTTGAAGACGGGCTGTTTGCCAAGTTCTGGCAGAAGTATGACGCTGTATTAAGGCACTCTTTTAACCAGGTGGACACAAGCACCCTTTTACCGGTTCACCAGCTTATGAAAATGGATGTCTTGACCCCGGTAGCCCTGCGGGGGCAGTACATGCTTCTGGACGGCCTTTCCTATTCGCTTCCTGCGGGTAAACTGGTACCGGTAAACATTACGTTGCGTTCCCTGCGTCTGATCGGTCCCTATAATCTGGATAATGAACAGGGCATTCCCGTGTGGGGCGGTGCTTCCTACGTGTGGGTCGTATATTCTTCCAGCTTGCAGGAAGTGCAGGCCGGAAGGGTGGAATACTGGGAAGATTATTACCGTTATCACTGGATGTATGCAGTGTACGGTTGCCGTGTGTCGAATACGATATATGACGGGTATGTTACACCGTCAACGGATGAAGATATACTAAAGAATCCGCCCACCACACAGGATAGCGTCATAGAGAAAACTTACAAATGTAAGATAGAGGTTGAGATCGAGGTAAACGAGCGTTCAGGCGCGGCCAACTATTTTTGCTACGAAACGGAAGAAGTCGAATACCAGGTAAGGTTCGTCGCGTCAAGAGTTGCCAGTTAAATCCCCGTCCTTTATTCTTCCTTTGATAAACCCAACTTTTGCAGCATGGAAAAGCAGAATAACATCGTACTTGCTCCGTGTACCACACAGGTAGCAGAGCTTTACAAGCTTTGGAGGGAAAATCATTCGGGGAAGCTCTCGGACTTTTACAAGTTCCTGACGTCTGCCACGGATCAGCGCGACCGTTTCCTTTCCGGGCTTGAAAATAAGAGTGAGTTTAACGGAATATTCATCGTTAACACGTTTGAATTATGAGTTTGACAGCAAGCATCGACCCGACGGAAAACGCCTTTACCGGAAACCCTGTCTATCTTTCGGTAGAAACTACTTCTATGGTGACGTATAATATTATGCACTGTTTAAACTTTGAATACCGGAGGTCTTTGTTTACCGGCAACGGTAACGGGAGTTTCAAGGTAAATATTTCCGAGGTTCTGGAAACAGTGTTTGAGGATATCCCCGTTTTAAGTGGAAGTAGTGATATATTGATAAACCTTTCCTCCGGCTGGTACAACAAGGCTACTATCATGATTATCATGCAGAATGAAGAAGCGGAAACGGAAACCCTGGTTTTAGCCGCCTGGCGTGGAGGTATCGGCAAACGGGCTTTTAAGAAACTGCATGAAGAGGGTAATAACATCTTTTCTTTGAAGTTCCTCAATGAATCTTGTAATTTCTTCTTTACCACCCGGAGTAACGACTGGCGTATAACGATGCGCGAGACGGAACTTTACCCGCTTTGTTTCATTTATCCGGGACACGAACTGAAAATAACGGAACTTCTTACCGGTCAAAGCCTTGCAGTACCAGGCACGACGGGGAGTTTATATGCCTTGAACCTGGAAGCCGTAAGACTTAAATTCTTTACCGATTACGGGGTACTGGCCAACCTTTTTGACGTGTATAGCGGTGATACGTTCGCTCTCCGGATCGGGATCGAGCAAAGCCCGACGGTTCGCGAGCATTACCGGCTCCGGTTCCTGAACAGTTACGGGACTTACGAAGTGTTTTCTCTGGAAGGCGAGGCGGGCGTAACTCCCGGCATGGATGAAGACGAAGACGCTGTTTTCCGGCGTTACGATGAAATTACCGACGATTATTATTCGGATCGCATACGTACGGAGATACAGGAAGCCGTAACGATTAAGACGGGATTCAAACGCCCGCAAGAAATACGCTTTCTTCTTGATCTGCTTTCCTCTGATAATGTCTACCTGTCTGGTTACGGTCAGGAAGAGATCAAGGTAATTCCTTCGGCGGAAGAGTTTTCTTATCGTGTCCGCCCTGACGCGCCGCAGAACGTGACGTTAAAGCTCACGTTTGCCGAGAAGGAGTCCAACTGGACCGGAGAAATTACGGAAAGCGGCTACCGGAAACCGGGCGTTCATTCCAAAGAGTTCAGCAAACAATTTAATTAATGTATCTATATGGCAACACAGGAGTATATCGATGATCTTATTATAGTCATTGAAACCGCGGAAGACGCGGGAAGCGTTACTAACCAAATGGTGGCGGCGGTTCTTGACTTTTTAAACGTAAACCTGAAAAAGGTTTCCCAGGGTGAGGAAGTCCTGGAAGAGGAAGCCGCACGCATTGCCGCCGATGCTGCATTACAGAAGGCTATAGACGCCGTATCTTTACGTATCGACCGGCTTGTCGGTAATAATGCCTCCCAGGCAATCGACAACTTTAACGAAATTCTTAATTTTCTGAACGGGCTTAAAGATAGTGATTCGCTTGCCGCATTGCTGGCTGATATTAACGCCCGTATTGGCAGCGAAGACGGTTCACAGAGCGAAGACGGTTCTCTTTGGGGAAAGCTGAAAAGTTTATCCCAGGATATTTCCAGTTGTTCCGAGGACATAAGCACGTTGCAGGTAGACCGTGACAAAATAAAACAGGAGTTGCAGCAGACGGCCGGACTCCAGGTTTCAACCTTTACCAACGTGAACAACTTTTTGAACGCCGGTACCGTCTATAGTGACCTATCGGGAGTGTTTACAGCATTGAAAACGGCGGATAAGATTAACAATGTCCGGAAAAACGGCGTGATCCTTTCGTTCCTTACTGCCGACGGCTGGGTGACGAAGCAATTTAGAGGTAATCCGGACGCGGATTTTGAAAATGTCGAAAAGTGGGAGGATTTCGGCAGCGGCGGTTCGGCCGGCGGGA
>OAVB01001946.1_pt1 | contig 11307 bp, 7 predicted proteins | sample 1516871 | NCBI WGS metagenome assembly OAVB01 (sample SAMEA2580069, study PRJEB22360) | human gut metagenome | biome: human gut; feature: human-associated habitat; material: faeces | place: Denmark | collected 2008/2010 | reverse complement strand
AATATTACCTTGATGGATACAAAGAAAATCGACCTCTACGCTACGGTAGGCGGAGTGGCGGACAAATGTATAGCCGGTGCGCCGGACAACAGTTTTAAAGAAGAACCTATCCAACTGGCAGTTACTGCCGGTATCGGAATCACTTACAAAATTAATGACCGATTGGCGGTTTTTGCCGAGCCGGGTGTTTCCCATCATTTCAAGACGGATTCGAAACTGGCTACGGTACGCACGAAACGGCCGACTAATTTTAATTTACTTTGCGGACTTCGCATGACGTATTAATCCTTATGAAAATGAAAAAAACACTTATGATGCTGTGGATGGCTGTTAGCCTGATGGTATCCCTGGTGGGATGCAGCAGCGAAGAAATGGACTATGAGAATCCCGATGTAACCGTTTTTGTGAAACAGCTGAAAGCGGGTACCTATAATATGAAGAATGAAAAAGGGGTCGTGGAAGTTCCTCATTTCACTGAAGAGGACATTCCCGAACTATTGAAATATGCGGAAGATCTGACTATTATTCCTTCTTTCCCGTCAGTCTACAATACGAATAACGGTAAAATCCGTTTAGGTGAATGTATGCTTTGGGTGATAGAATCGATCCGTCAGGGAACAGCCCCGTCGTTAGGTTGCAGGATGGTACTGGCGAATGCCGAAAATTACGAAGCCATCTATTTCCTGACCGACGACGAAGTGCTCGACGCGGCAGCCTGCTATCGTCGATGGTGGGAAGGGCGGAAATATCCGAAGACGACCTGGACGATTGATCCGTGCTACGACGAGCCACTTTGTGGCTCAGGATACCGATGGTGGTAAAAAAAGAAAAATCCTTCGGTGTATAAAAACTAAAAAACATGAGGCAACGTTTATTTGTATCAGCAGTCTTTGTACTGCCGACAGGGGCGTGCTATGCCCAAAAGGAAACGAATGCGCTCATGCGTGATGGGGGTACTTGAGGAATATAGAAAACAGAGGTAGAAAGATGAGTGAATTGATAAAACGTTTGATAACAGCTATGACACTGTGCCTGACAGCTTTGCTTGTACATGCGCAGGAATGGACGAAGGAGGATTCCTTGCGTCTGAGAAAGTTGCTGGACAGTGATCAGGAGCTGAATTTGAATCAGGATGCAGTCAGGCAGATTGATTTCGGCAGCGCTGTCGGTACTCCCCGCATGGAAAAGAAGTGGATGCTGCCCGATGAGTCGCTTCCCGAAGCATTGCCTAAACCGAAAGTGGTATTGAGTCTGATGCCCTATAAGGCAAATACTCCTTGTAATTGGGACCCCGTTTTTCAGAAGAAAATAAGAATGGATAAGAATACCTGGCGTGGAGATCCGCATTACGAAATGCGTCATCAAAGGTCGTACAGCAACTGGGCACGTAATCCGATGGCGGGAGGAGTCCGTAAATCATTGGAGGAGATACGGGCGAGTGGGGTACGTTTCCGTCAGTTGAGTGAACGGGCGAATGGAATGATGGTTAATTCGGTAGTGATGGATAGCCCGATTCCTTTGTTTGGAGGCAGCGGCGTGTACATCAATGGAGGAACTATCGGAGGGCTTGATCTGATGGCGGTTTTCACCAAAAACTTCTGGGATAAAAAAGGAAAAGAACGTCGGGAGCGTACGTTGGAAGTGTTGAGAACCTATGGGGATTCGACGACTGTACTGATCAATCGCCCCATTGAACAGATTGCCCGCTGAAACTGTTTTATTAAATATGGACATGTCTCATGTTCCATGTTATTAGATTAGCACATTGAAAAACGATTAATTTATGAACAGAATTACTTCTCTTTTCGGTATTCAGTATCCTATTATTCAAGGTGGCATGGTGTGGTGTAGCGGATGGCGTCTGGCTTCCGCAGTAAGTAATGCGGGAGGATTGGGACTGCTTGGCGCAGGCTCTATGCATCCGGAGACTCTTCGTGAACATATCCGGAAATGCCGTGCGGCTACAGACCGTCCCTTTGGAGTCAATATTCCCTTGATGTATCCTCAGATTGAAGAAATCATGGCGATTGTTGCCGAAGAGGGCGTCAAGATCGTTTTCACTTCTGCCGGAAATCCTAAAGCATGGACCGGATGGCTACACGAACGTGGTATTATCGTGGCTCATGTCGTTTCCTCTTCCCGTTTCGCGATGAAGTGTGAAGAGGCGGGAGTAGATGCGGTAGTCGCCGAGGGTTTCGAAGCCGGCGGACATAACGGGCGTGAAGAAACTACCACTTTCTGCTTGATTCCTGCGGTACGCAATGCGACCACTTTGCCTTTGATCGCTGCAGGAGGTATCGGTACGGGAGAAGGTATCTTTGCTGCCATGGTGCTGGGAGCAGAAGGGGTACAAATCGGAACTCGTTTTGCGTTGACGGATGAAAGTTCAGCAAGTCCGGTCTTCAAAGAATATTGTCTGGGTTTGGGAGAAGGAGATACTAAATTATTATTGAAGAAACTGGCTCCGACACGTTTGGTACGGAATAATTTCCGGGATGCTGTGGAGAGGGCTGAGGATGGCGGTGCTTCTGCCGAAGAATTGCGGACTCTTCTTGGGAGAGGTCGTGCGAAGAAAGGTATCTTTGAAGGGGATCTGGAAGAAGGCGAACTGGAGATAGGGCAGGTGTCGGCTATTGTTTCCCGTCAGCAGTCAGTAGCGGAAGTCATGAATGAATTGGTGGAGGCTATGCAGCGGGCAGCGGAGAAGAAATATTGGTAAAAAAACAAGTTCCGAAGTAGTGGGTTTGGAAAACCTGACTACTTCAGAACTTTACTACTTCAGAAAGTTGGCTGCTTAATCAATTTATAGGTTTATATTTTCATATTTTAGATCGAATACATCCGCTACAGCTTTATATACCACTTTTCCTTCCACTACATTCAAACCGAGTGCTAGTGCCGGGTCGTCTTTACAAGCTTTTTTCCATCCTTTATTTGCTAAAGCAATGACATAAGGGAGAGTAGCATTGGTCAAAGCCAGCGTAGAAGTATAAGGTACAGCTCCCGGGATATTGGCTACGGCATAATGAACGATACCGTCTATCACATAGGTAGGCGCACTGTGGGTCGTGGGATGTGACGTTTCGAAACATCCTCCCTGATCTATTGCTACATCCACAAGTACCGTACCGGGCTGCATCATTGCAAGCATATTTCGGGTAATCAGATGAGGCGCTTTATCCCCCGGAATCAGCACGGAACCGATGACCAGATCAACATCCGGCAATTCCTTTTTTATCCTTAATTCGGATGCGTACAGCGTCTTGACATTTTTCGGTAATGTCTCGCTGAGATAGCGCAGGCGTGACAGATTAATATCTGCAACTGTAACATCCGCACCCATTCCCGCAGCCATCTGCGCTGCATTACTTCCGACAATACCGCCTCCGAGAATTAATACTTTGGCAGGCTTCACACCGGGGACTCCTCCCAGAAGGATACCTTTTCCTCCTTGCGGCTTTTCCAAAAAGCGTGCTCCTTCCTGAATGGACATGCGTCCGGCTACCTCACTCATAGGGATAAGCAGGGGTAAAGAATGGTCTTCCTTTTCTACGGTTTCGTATGCCAGACAGATCGACTTATTGTCAATCATGGCAAGAGTCAGTTCCTTATCGGAAGCAAAATGGAAGTAAGTGAACAATAACTGTCCTTTTCTGATCAGATGGTATTCGGGCGCGATAGGCTCTTTAACCTTTACAATCATATCTGCTGTGGCATAGACATCCTCTATTGTCGGAAGCACCTGTGCACCGACGGACAGATATGCTTCATCCGGAAAACCACTATTGATACCTGCCGTATGCTGGATATATACTTGGTGACCTTGCTTCACAACTTCGGCAACTCCGGAAGGTGTCATGCCTACCCGATTCTCGTTGTTCTTGATTTCTTTGGGTACTCCGATGATCATATTGTTATATATTAAAGGTTTAACATGGACCAATGTACGAAAAATCCCCTTACGTTGTTATTCGCAAGGGGATGTTTAAGAGCAGAATGCTTATATACAATTCGGTCAATTTAATAAACCCGGGTTTGCAGCAATAGCACTTTGTGGAATGCGTAGTGTATAACGTGAATCATCTTGTTCTAATAGATAAGCTTGTCCGTTCAACACTTTTTCAATTCGTGGACGGGTGGTACGACGTAGATCGAACCAACGATGACCTTCGAAAGCAAGTTCAAGAGCCCGTTCTTCCAGTATTTCTTTAATTAAATCTGCCTGATTCATAGCATCCACAGCTTTTTTCTTTTCTGCATAACCTTCCGGAGTGTATCGCTTTTCCATCAATTGTAGCAGGCGGGTACGAGCTTCGGGCAATTTATTCATTTGTGCAGCTGCTTCGGCAGCGTTTAAATAAATTTCTCCTGTACGGAAAGTACAGTTATGCTCTGCTTTTCCGCTTTTTTTCGAGATGTACTTATCTCCACTTAAACTATAGTATTTGTTCCGGCGGAGATCCTTATTAGCATCATATTTTTCCATGAACGCAGGTATCAATATGGATGCTGAAGTAACGTCATCATTGAAAAACTCATAAGCAGTAATCATTTCTGCTGATGTATAATTATTGGGAAGTTTGGCTTCCGGATCATTGAGGTCTTCTAATGTGGATTTTTGAACTAATATGCGTTCTGCCGCATCATAGGCTTCTTTCCAGTTTCCCATGTACAGGCGTACACGTGATTCCATTGCATCCACAGATAGGGTGGAGAAGCGGTAAGCATATACGGCTTCCCATTCTTTTTGATGCATTAAGCCGCGGGCCGATTCTATGTCGGATAGAATAGCAGTATAGACCTCTTTTACGGTGTTTCGTGGCAGTACCACTTCTAGATCAAGGTCCCATTTTATGGGAATGGATTTGGTCTCTGGTGCTCCCTCTTTAGTATAAGGTTGTCCATATAGGTTAGCAAGAATAAAGTGCATGTAACCTCTTAATAAATAAGCTTCTCCAACGAGTTGATCAATGTCTTCCTGACTGCCTTCTTTTATATTATCTTTATTTGCTATTATAGCATTTGCATAATAAATCACACTATAATATACTGCCCAGCCAAATTCCCGGGTTCCATCTTTGGGACTCATATCATTCCACTTTTCAATCTCTGAGTAGAAATTTTGAGAATTACTGTTATCTGTTACAATAGCTATGTCTGTGCGAAATTCAGTGACGGATTTGTCGATGAGTTTTAGTCCGTAAGCGGTAGTCAGTAAAGCACGATATTCTGTTAGTGTAGTAGGGATTACTTGTCCTACAGGTTGAATATCCAGGTAGCTGTCACATGAAGATAGCAGGATGCTTCCTATGACAACCATTATGAAATATATTTTTTTGATCATATATATTTTTCTTGTTTAAAAGTTAAGACTTAGATTGAAAGTAACTGATTTAGGAACCGGCGTTGAATAAAGATTGCTCATTGACTCCGGATCCATGTAGTTTTTGTAACTGGAACCAAAAACAAAGAGATTTCGTGCTTCCAAACCTACAGTTGCTCCACCGATGTTTAGTTTATGCAGCCACTCGGAAGGAAAATGATAGGCCAGGCGTATGTTCTGTAAACGTATGTAACTTAACTTTTTGACCCATATATCCAGCGATTTGTAGAGATCTCTCCGAGTGCTGAATAAATAATAGTCAGCCGGATTAGTATTTAGGCTAGTTAATGCAGGAAACTTTCCGTTTTTATTTTCTGGCGTCCATCTATCCAATATATCTCTATTCATATTGCGTCCCGGATCGGGATCTGCTATGTAATAAGTAGGATCTGTTTTTACATGTGCACCTAAGTTATAGGAGAAATTTAAGTTCAGTTCCCAGTTACGGTAATTAAATGTATTCATGAATCCTCCGGTGTAGGGAGCATCGGACGTTCCGGCATAACTATAAAAACCTCTCTCTGTTTCTTTATCTACGCCAATGCTGTATTCTCCGTCTAAATTTCCTTTGTCTGCCATTTGGAATAGCTCCTCAATAGTGACAGCTTCTCCATCTTTATTTTCAATGTATATCTGTCCTGTCTCTGATTTTATCCCTTTGGTTTTTAGGGTGAAAATAGCGCCAACCGGATACCCTTCCAGACTTGGAGTTACTTGATCCTTTTCAGTCATCACTTTCAAAACCTTATTTTGGTTGTATGCAAAGTTAAATGAAGTATACCATGAGAAATCTTTAGTTGCAATGTTACGTGTTTGCAAGTTTATTTCGATACCTTGATTCTTCATACTTGCCCAGTTGACAGCCATACTGGTAAATCCATTTTCCAATGGTAGCATTTTGTTACCAATGAGATCGGTGCCTTTTCTGTAATAATAGTCTACACTTAGGTTGATAGCCTGATTAAATACAGAGAAATCTATTCCGGTATTATAAGAGGCTGTTTTTTCCCAGCGTAATTTACTGTTCGGAGCACTATTGATAGTGATGCTCTCTTCATTTGAACCGGGCAAGATACTTATATTTCCATAAGTACCAACGATAAAGGGTGAAGTGTTTTTGTCAATGTTCCCTTGTAAACCATAAGACAAACGGAGAGCAAGGTTATCAATCCATTTGAACTGATTAATTAACGGTTCGTTTGAGATACGCCACAGTCCACTGACTGAGTAAATAGGTAAATAACGATATTTTTTATCTACACCGAAGAGATCGGAGCCATCCATGCGGACGCTACCTCCCAGAGTGTAGCGATCCATCAGTGTGTAAGAACCATTGGCGTAGAAAGACGCAAAAGCATTTTCCTTAAAACTTTTAGTCTTTAGTTTCCATTCATTGGCTTTTTTGGGATCTCTGTATTCCAGGTTTTTGAACGTTAATGTTTTGGGGTCATATCCATATCCGGTAGATGCTTGATTCTCGTACCAATTTTTACGGATTTCTGATCCCGCCATTATTTGTATGTTGTGGATGTCATTGAATGTGTTCTTGTATTCGCCCTGAACTTTCCATGTAATTTGGGAAGTCGTAGAATTGGTCGATTTGAGCATCCCGCCTTCCGGTATGAGATATATACGGTCGTTTCCTTTGTAATATGCAGAGTTTTCACGTTGGTTACGCAGATTGAAACTGTTAGTACCGGCATATTCTTCCCGGGATAGTTGATCCCATTGTACACCGACTTGTGAAGTAACTTTCCACTGGTCGTTAAAGCGAAGTTCTATATCGAAAATACTATTAATAGCGGTAGTAACTGATTTATTACTGGTATTTTCACGTTCTTCCAGAATATTATATCCTTGTAAAAGATCGGGTATGCTACCTGTTACGACATCGTAATCATACAGGTAATTGTTATTATTGTCGAATGGTTCGAAATAAGGATTGGCAATACGGGAATAATAGACAGGGTTAGTAAGCCCATAGGTATCTGTCAGAAAAGTGGTGTTTTTACGTCTATTTGCAAAAATAGAAACACCTACTTTCAGTAATTTATTGATTTGATAAGAAGTTTTGCTCGTCAGATTAAAACGACTTAAGCTTACTCCCGGAATATTCCCGTTTTCGAGAGTGTAGCCAAGGGAGTTATAATAAGTCACCTTTTCGCTACCTCCGGAAATGCTGATATTATATTCTTGAGTAATGGCATCTCTGAATAGTATATCATTCCAATCAGTATTAATACTTTTTAAACGGTTGATTGCGTTTTGAGCTTCAGGAGTAAGCCCTTCCCAGCCTTTCTCCCGATAAATATCCATTAGATTGTATTGTTTTAATATAGCCGCTACTCCTCCTTTTTCTGAATATACAGGTATCGGATAAAATCCCCATTTATTGAAAGGTGCTTCTTTCATCATTTGAAGTTCCAAGTTTACTTTTTCCTCAGAATTTAGGAGATTAAGGCGGGAGGTCTCCAAATTAGGAGTATAGGTTAATTTTGTATTAAAATTGACAACAGGCTTTCCTGTTTTACCTCTTTTTGTAGTAACTACAATTACACCATTAGCAGCGCGAGCACCATAAATGGCGGTTGCTGCTGCATCTTTCAGTATGGTAATGCTTTCGATATCGTTTGGACTTAATCCGGCGATTGATGATTGACCGATGTTGACAATATCATTATCAGAAGATTTATTGTCCATTTTGGGAATATCTGTTCCTTCCAGAGGAATTCCATCCAATACCCACAATGGGTCTTGTGTTCCGTTCATTGATGCAGTACCACGAATACGAATTTTGGCAGGTGATCCTGGTGCACCGGAAGTGTTTGTCACGGATACACCGGCTATTTGACCTGTCAGCGCCTGGTCAATACTTTTTGCAGCACCTACCATAGCATCCGAAACTTCAACTTTAGAGATCGCAGCTGTTAATTTTCTACGTTCTAGGGTTTGATATCCTGTTACAACTACATCTCCCAATGTATGTGCTGAAGTTTGAAGTACGATTCGGTAGCTTTTTTTGTCGCCCTGAAGAACTATAACTTGTTCTTCAAATCCGATGTAGCTACAATGAATACGGGTTACTTTATCCGGAACGGAAAGAGAGAATTTACCATCGATATCTGTAATAGTACCTAGCGATGTCTGGGATGCTCCTGCCTTTTTCAGTTCATCCGTATGAACGTAGACCGAAGCACCAATCAACGGTTCGTTATCTTCACCGGAGATTACTACCCCGGTGATAGTGCGATTAGCCGCACTGGCCATTGCCAGTGCGTTAACAAGGAAGCATATAATAATGCAAAGATGTTTTTTATTCATTAATTGTAAATAAACGTAAGTGATTGAATCGAATTATTTAATACCTAAAGCTGTATTGATACGTAAAATCATATCTTCGTAATGATAACGTGTTGCTGTATCAGACGTTCCGAGGCGGCTCTGCAATAATTTCTTAATCCGCAGTAACTCTCCGCGTTTCACGGATATTGCATCCGAGATACGATTCAGTTGGCTGCCGTAGAAGTTGAGAACTCGGTGAGCTCCCATTTTATCTTCCTGTCGGAGCGAACGTTGTTCGGCCGCATAGCAGCTGCAGAAAGGAGTGGCATGATCGAGCAAGAAATGATCGTCTGCAATCTTTTTATTGATTTTCACAGCTTCGGGCTCTGCGGCAGCTGTGAGTAATGCATCCAGAAAGTTTTTTTGCAAAGAGCGTTCCATCACATTGGGAATACCTCCTCGTTCGGTAATGCCGAAAATATTCTTGTGGAGTCCGTCCATTAGTTCCACTACGGTAAACGCTTTTTTTCCATTGACTGATTCATTTTCAATCATACGCATCAGACGGGTGTTGCCAAGCAAGTCCCAAAGGATGTAGGCTTGTGCATTCTTCAGTATCTGCGTCGGGGCGTTTTCTTGTTGTCCAACCGGGGTGTTACGGAGCAAATAGGTATATTTTCCTACTTCCGTATCGAACAACCATTTAGGATAAGTCAGTACTTCATCTGTCAGAAACTTCAAGGAAGCCTGTTGCTTCTCTTTCTCAACGAATGTGTAGGTCTGGACACCATCTCCTATGACTGTATTTTCGATATAGATACCACCGATGTTGGCTAGTACGTGATACAGATAGTTGTTCCATTGATTGATAATCGCGTAATAGAGGCGTGAGGCTTCTTCGTAAGTCTGTCCTTTTTCTCCGGTAGTAGTCCATTGAAGGATTTGCGGAACGATGCGTTTCAGGTTGTCAATGCCAAGTAAGGAAGAACGTACGGGATCATCGCCTAAATCTTCATTCTGTGCACGTGGATCAACGGCATCACGTACATCCTGTGCTTCACTATATTTATAAAGACGGTCGGTATGCTTGCTCAGGAAATCAAATAAGATATCTTTTTCTTCTTCCGGACTATTTTTTCCGTACCAGCGATATCCATATTCGATGGCAAAGATATCGTAAGGACCGATATGCGGGGAAAGAACCTTCACGCCATCTCCCGGTTGGGCTATGTAGTTGAAGCGGGCATAGTCCATAATAGAAGAAGCGGTGGAATTTAATCGGGAAGTGAACGTTGCGGAACGTAAGGAATCAGTTGGGAACGCTGCCGATCCCATCATGTTGTGACGCAATCCCAAAGAGTGCCCTACCTCGTGGCAGGCAACAAAGCGGATAGCATCACCCAATAGTGAATCCGGCAACTGCACGCTGCGTGCTTCCGGGCAAACAGTTCCGGTCTGTACTGTAATCCATTCGCTTACCATAGAGAGCACATTGTGCCACCACATGATGTCTGCTTCCAGAATCTCTCCGGAACGGGGGTCTAACAAAGAAGGTCCCATCGCATTCTTCTTTTCTGAAGCTGCGTAGGTCAGTACGGAATAGTTCACGTCATCCATATCTATTTCCATACTATCGGTAACTTCAATGGCGATGATTGCATTCTTGAATCCGGCTTTTTCAAAAGCGATCTGCCAGTCTTCAATACCTCTTTTTATATATTTGCGCCATTGATAAGGTGTGGAATTGTCAATATAGAATACGATTGGTTTGGCGGGTTCTACCACCTTTCCTTTCAGGTAAGCCTCCCGGTCTTCCGGTTTGGGTTCCATACGCCAACGGGTGATAAACTGCTTTTTATCCGTTCTTTGCTGTGCATCGCTGAAACTCAATAGCGGATTGGTGAAATAACCTATTTTCTGATTATCAAAACGTCCCATCATTGGAGTTTCAGGTAGCAGAAGGATAGAAGAACTGACTTCTACCGTTACATATACGCTTGTTGTTCCTTCCGTCACTTTAGTAGTTAGCTCGGAAGTGGCAACTACATTGTTCGGAAAGGATTTCACGGATAAGATACGTGATAGATTTTTAATAGCCGATGTTCCCAGATTGATATTGGTAAATACATTATTAATGCTGGTTTCCGTACCGTCATAGATGTCGTTGATCTTGATCACCAATGCTGTAGAGTCCTGATTGACAGCCTCTATCTTGAATGCGGCAATAAGCGGTGATATAAAATTGTCCTTAACCGAACGGAAAATAGCATCCGTCTGAGGAGCCAGAGGTAACGGGCGTTGTTGGCGGAACATCAGTTTCCCGGTTGCTTTGTCCCATTCCATGCAAATCATTTGATTTTCATAATTTACACCCCGGTTTACTCCAGCATCGTTCAATTCAGCCGGTACTCGTTGTAACTTGTTGACAACAAGTAAATCGCGCCCTAGCAATGATGTGGGAACCTCAAAATAATAATCGTTCTTTTTTTGATAAACGGCAAACATCCCTTTTTTAACACTGCTGCCTTCCACTAATTTCTCGTAGTCGCTTTTTACTCTCTCTTCTTCTGAATTTTTTTTCTTTTTCTTTTTGAACCAACTCAGATTTTCTGTAGCAGGGGTAGTTGCAAGTGCTGAGTACG
>OAVB01001932.1_pt1 | contig 11372 bp, 12 predicted proteins | sample 1516871 | NCBI WGS metagenome assembly OAVB01 (sample SAMEA2580069, study PRJEB22360) | human gut metagenome | biome: human gut; feature: human-associated habitat; material: faeces | place: Denmark | collected 2008/2010 | reverse complement strand
TGAGGCCGCAGAGCCGGTGACTCCGCCCGACCTGAGCGAGGAGCGCCCGGTCTGTGACCCCGAGGCTCCGAACCCGAACCCCGTGGAGGCCGGCCCTGCCGTCGCCCCCAAGGACGAAAACGGCAAGTTCGACCCGACTAAAATCGCCGACGTCTCCGACTTCGGCGACTGGGAAGAGCAGGGGTGCAAGGGGTAATTCCACACGAGAAAAGGGACGCTGTGTATATGCGCAGCGTCCCTTTTCTGTTTTATTCTCCGTATGCTATCTTCGTCAGCCTATCCTTATCTATCACGGTCACCCCGCCGCGGTAGAGCTTCACGATGCCCTCACCGGCGAAGTATTTCAGCAGGCGGCTCACCACCTCGCGGGCGGAACCCATGTACTTTGCCATCTGGTCCTGGGTCAGACGGACATCGTCGCCGCCGGTCTTGGCAAGCTCGTCCGCAAGGAAGATGGCCAGCCGCCGGTCGGCGCTCATGAAGAGGATCTGCTGCATCGTCCACATGGTGTCGGAGAAGCGCTCAGCGGTCATCTGGTAGGCGAAGCACCGCACCTCCACGTTCTGCCGCATGAGGCTGCGGAAGACGCCCGCGCTGATGCAGTAGGCCTCGGTGTCCTCCTCGGCGTCGATGTAGAGGTCAAAGTTCACCGAGTCCATGACGCAGGAGGCGGAGAGGATGCAGATCTCGCCGCCAAAGAGGCGGTAGAGGGTCACGTCCCGGCCATCGTCGGAGAGAAGATACGCCCGGAACTGGCCGGTGCGCAGCAGCAGGATGCCCACGCAGTTCTCCACCGGGCTGTGGACCCGCTCGCCCTTGCGATAGCGCACCGGGCGGGTAGTGCGGCAGAGCATCTCCTGCTGCTCGGCGGTCAGCTTGTCCCAGAAGGGGAAGGCACAGGCGAGACACTGGCGGTGCTCGCCGCATTTGGGGATGGGCAGGATCTCCGGCATCTTAAATCACCCCTTCCGCAGCGCTTTGGCGGCTTCGGTGCCTGCCAGAGCGCCCTCATAGACGGCCTTCGCCACCTGCAAAAGCCCGCCGGTGCAGTCTCCGGCGGCGTAGAGGCCGGGGACGGTGGTCTGCATTTTTTCATCTGTCACGATGCGGCCGTTCTCCACAGCGGCACCGATTTTCCGGGCCAGCGCCGTACTGCCCGCAACGCCCAGCGCCACAAACACACCCGCCAGCTCCACCACATCGCCGCCGGACAGCTGGACGCCGGTGACTTTCTGCTCGCCGAGGATGGCGTCGATTTTTTCAGGCCGGACAGCCACCTCCGGCGGAAACTCTGCCGCCGGAGGCGCACCATTCAGCAGGAGGGTGACGCTGGACGCCACCGGAAGAGAGGACGTCCCCTCCCGAGGGAGCCAAAAATGCAGCCCCCGGCGGGAGCGCCTGCCCCCCATGCAGGGCGTATTCGCCGCTGCCTACCACGGCCACATCTTTGCCGCGATAGAAAAAGGCATCGCAGGTGGCGCAGTAGCTGACGCCGTGGCCCTCGAGGCCCGCCAGCCCCGGGATGCGGGGCGTCGCCCGCGAAGCACCTGTGGCGAGGATAACAGCGTCCGCCGGGTAATCTCCATCGAGGGTTTCTACAGTGAGTTTATCGGTATAGGTCAGACCCACGGCCTCGGTGGTCACAAATTTAACGCCCACAGCCTTGGCTCCCTCGATGCCCTGACGCTCCAATTCCGCACCCGATATGGGGGCGGCGAAGCCGTAGTAGTTCTCGATAAGCTCCGCACGGTCAAGCGCACCCGGCCCCCGAGTGAGGACGGTGGTGTCCACCCCCGCACGGGCAGTGTACAGCGCGGCGGACACCCCCGCCGGGCCGGAGCCGATGATGACGATGTTGGACATAGTGGGCCTCCTTATACTTCTTGTATTATCGTAAAATCCGTTACGTTCTTTGCGCGCCGACGGCGCGGGGTTAGAGCGCTTTTACGCTGGGCTAAGTTCTCTTTTGCGCACCAAAAGAGAACCAGAAATGGTTCTCGCGCCTGTGCGCGGGGCAGAGCGCTTTTACGTTAAGTGGAATTGTTCTCTTTTGATGTCAAAAGAGAACCAGAAAACCACCAGCGATTTCGACGCGCTGGATCCACGAGAAAGGGGCTGCTCGCCCCTTTCAGACCCCAAAGGGGAAGTCGAAACGGAAAAAAGCTAGCCGCTTCGCTTAACGCTTTTTTCTCGTTTCTCCGTTTTACGGCTTCGCCGATGGTTTTACGTTTCTACTGGACGTTGCGTCCAGCAAAGGCGTAAAGTCTGCTGCGAAGCAGCAAATCGGAGAGGTGCAAAAAAATGCGTTTAGCGAAGCGGCTAGCATTTTTGCACCTCGACAACTTCTTTGGGGTTACTAGGGGCGAGCAGCCCCTAGTTCGTGCCTCCCGCGCCTCGAAAGTAGCGGGTGCTTTTCTGGTTCTCTTTTGGTGCGCAAAAGAGAACTTAGCTCTGCGCAACAGCGCTCTACTCTATTATACACCAAATCCCCCTGATTTCTATGACCAATTCCCAAAAGCCTCCATTTTCCGCCCGAGCGCCACTTTGCAAGGGCGGGCGAGTGTGTTATACTTTCTATGAATGCGATTCAATCTTCCTGATGGAGGCTTTTTTATGTCCACAAAGCAGCGTCTGCTTTTTATCACCACCGGCGGCACCATCGCCAGCGTCCGCACCCAGCAGGGCCTCAAGCCCGTGCTCACCAGCGAAGAGCTTCTGGCTCATCTGCCTGAGCTGAACGAGCTCTGCTGCCCCGACACGCTGGCCCTGTGCAGCATCGACAGCACCGACCTCGGCCCGGAGCACTGGCTGATGATGGCGAAGGCTGTGCAGGAGAACTATGCCCTCTATGACGGCTTCATCATCTGCCACGGCACCGACACGCTGGCCTACTCTGCGGCGGCTCTGTCTTATCTCATCCAGAACGCCGACAAACCCGTCATCCTCACCGGCGCACAGCAGCCCATCTCCAACGAGATCACCGACGCCAAGAAAAACCTTCGCGACAGCGTCATCTGCGCCCTCGACCCCGGCAGCCGGGGCGTCATGGTGGTGTTTGGCGGCCATGTCATCGCAGGCACCCGCGCCAAGAAGAACAAGACCATCAGCTACGACGCCTTTGCCTCGGTGAATTTCCCGGCGCTGGCACTGGTACAGGGCGACCGTCTGGTGCGGTATGTGCCTTCGCCCTGGCCCACCGGCCCTGTGGAGTTTGGCCGCTCGCTCAGCCCCCGCGTCTTCCTGCTCAAGCTGACGCCCGGCCTCAGCCCCGATTTGATCCCCGACATTTTCCGCCTCTACGACTGCGTTATCGTGGAAAGCTTCGGCGTAGGCGGCATCCCCCAGCGGCTGATGGACGCCTTCGCCGAGGGCCTCGGCGACTACGACAAGACCCACAAAGTACTCATCCTCACCACCCAGGTCACTTACGAGGGCAGCGATGTGGGCATCTACGAGGTGGGCAAGCGGGTCAAGAACCGCTTCCGCTTCCTCGAGGCCCACGACATGACCATTGAGGCCGTCGTGACCAAGATCATGTGGCTGCTGGCGCAGGACTGCGACAGCTTCGACCAGCTGCAGCAGCGGTTCTACCGGCAGGTCAATTTTGATACGTTCTATCACTGAGCACGAAAAAGGACACTGCAATGCCGTGTCCTTTTTGCATTCTCAAAACACCATCTGCACCAGCAGCACATAGCACAGCGAGCCGCCGTACACTACCGTACCCATCAGGGGCGGCAGCCAGACCGGCAGGCCCAGCGACTGCACATAGATGCCGTAGCCGAGGCCCAGCACCAAATATCCGGCAAACACCGGCAGCGTCTGAGGCGCTGCGGCCCGGAAGGCGCGCCACACCGGCGCACGGTTCAAATTTGTTTCGTTTTGTTCCTGCATTGGTTTCAACCCTCCAATATAGTAGTATAGCAGGTTTATCCGCATTTGCAAGAGAGTATCTTCGTATTATCGGTTTGTGTTTTTGCTGTTGTCCACGTTCATCTGCCGAATCAGATCCAGCAGGAACCGTTCCGCCTGCGTAAGGTAACGATGGTGCGAAAAACAGCAGTAGAGAGGCCGGACAAAAGAATAGCCGTCCAGTTGGCAGTAAACGCTGGAAGCATCATCACTGAAGAAGCCATGCACAGCAAAGTCCGGAATAAAAGAAAATCCCTTATTCAGCTGCACCAGTGTATTGGCAAGATGAATGTTTTCGGTTTCGATGACTTCGCTGGGGGTGATTTGATGTTGTAAAAAGAGACGTTCAGCTTCTTCTCGCATTCCACGCCCTTTTTTTAGCAGTACGATCGGCTGGCCGTTCAATTCCGAGGGTGCAATGGAAGGATTTTGTGTACCGGGTCGGTAGCCTGCTTTCTTCCTAAAATAGAAGGGCGGAACTTGTACATAGACAGGATTCTCCATCACCAGCTCATAGGTCAGTTCCGGGTCGTTGGGGCTGCGAACCAGTGCAAGGTCGGCCTTCCCATTTTTTACAGCTTCATTCAGAAATCGCATTTTCTCCTCATAAAGCTCCAATTTGACGTTTGGATATTCGGCTTCAAAGGCGTTCAGGATGCGGGGAAGCAGAAATTCACCTGTCAAAGCAGTAACTGCAAGCGTGATCTTCCCTCGGCGGCTGCTGAGCAAATCGGAAATTTCCCGCTTTACAGAGCGGTCAATGGCCAATATCTGACGGCATCCTCTCAGGTAAACCGCTCCCGCCTGCGTCAGCCGCAGAGCGTTTCGCTCCCGGATGAAAAGCGGTGTGCCAAGCTCCTGCTCCAGGTCGAGTATCATCCGGCTGAGGGCAGGCTGCGAGATATAAAGTTTCTTTGCTGCGGTCGTGATGTTTTGTTCTTGTGCAACGGTCAGAAGGTATTGGATCCGTTTTTCGTTTATCATAAGCACTCCTATGATTTTTTGCATAATATTTGTGTTATGCTTCAATGAGAGAAAATGTATTTTACATTATTATATCGGGCGAATATAATAAAATCAAGTTAGAAACCACGAAACAAATCGGTTGTTTCGCCAACAGGAGGAAAACCTATGAAAAGCGTGAAAGTGTTCGTTCCCTATGGTGCGGTCGGCCTGAACTGCACCGAAGAAGCCTTTGAAGCAGGCCTTGCCATGAAGCCCGACATTATTTCCAGCGATGCCGGTTCTACCGACTCCGGCCCCTATTACCTCGGCTCCGGCCACGGCAAGTATTCCATCCGTGACGTCAAGCGCGATTTGAAGCGGATGGTGCTGGGCGCTGACAAGCTGGGCATCCCCATGACCATCGGTTCCGCAGGCACCTGCGGCTCCGACGAGGGCGTGGACATGGCCTACAAGCTCATCTGTGAGATTTGTGAGGAAGCTGGCATCCACAAGAAAATCGCCCGCATCTACTCTCAGCAGAATGCGGAGACCCTGAAAGCCAAGTACCGCGAGGGCAAGATCACCGCTCTGCACGGCGCACCGGAAATCTCCGAGAAGACCTTCGACGAATGCAGCACCATTGTGGCACTGCTGGGTGCAGAGGCCTACGAAGAGGCCTTCAAGAACGGTGCCGACATCATCATCGGCGGCCGCTCCACCGATACCGCCGTCATGGCCGCTTACCCCCTGATGCACGGCTGCGACCCCGCTTCCTGCTGGCACGCCGCCAAGACCGTCGAGTGCGGCGGCGTCTGCACCAGCGCAGGTCTTCAGGGCGGCGTGTTCATGGAAATCGACGAGAAGGGTTTTACCATCCACTCTGTCCAGCCGGGTTCGACAGTCTCTGCCTACTCCGTCTCTGCACATCTGATTTATGAGAACGCAAACCCCATCCAGCTCACCGAGCCGGGCATCCGCATCGACACCACCAACTCCACCTACACCGCCCTCTCCGATACCGCTGTCCGCGTGGAGGGCACCACCATTGAGTATCTGCCCTACACCATGAAGCTGGAAGGCTCCGGCCCGGTGGGCTACCAGACCGTCAGCATGGTGGGCATCCGTGACCGCAAGGTAATGCAGGACCCGATGAAGTGGGTGGAAGCAGTCTCTGCCGCAGGCGTAGACAAACTGGAAAAGGCCGGTGTTCCCCGCGACAGCTATGACTTCTGGCTTCGTCCGTACGGCTACAACGGCGTTTCTGGAATGCCTGTCCCGGAGGGCTATGTCCCCAACGAAGTTCTGATGATGCTGACCGTCACCGCCGACACGCAGGAAAAGGCAACCCAGATCACCAAGGCATTCAACCCGCTGCTGCTCCACCACAACATCTTCGAGGGCAAGCAGATGCCGTCCTACGGTTTTCTGTTCTCCCCTGCCGAGATGGAGCGCGGCGCGATCTATGAGTTCAAGCTGTATCACACGGTTTCTGTAGAACCGCTGGAACTGGTTCGCTTTGCATACGATGAAGTTTAAGGAGGCAGGAAATATGAATACCATTGAATCCACCGTCAAATATATCCGCAGCAAAAACGCTGGCCCCTTCTGGCTGACCATTGACGCCTTCTGCAACAATGTGGAGGACACCGAGCGCGTGGCCGCTGCATTCGAGAACAACCGCGCCAAAATCGCAGCCGACTTTCAGGTAAAGTCGGAAGATCTGCAGATCTACTGCTTGAAGAATATTTTTGTGGCAAAGATCAGCCTGCCTCGCGTTCCCATTGAGGGCAGTCGCAACGAGCGGGATATGCACGGTGGTCAGCAGTACGTCTCTCTGCTGGACATTCCCTGCTGAACGGCCAAGGAAGTATAACAGGAGGAAAATAAGATGTTTCAGGCCATCGTTGGTTTTGTGATGGTAATAGCACTGGTCTATTGCCTTATCACCAAAAAGCTGCTGCCGCCCATCGCCTTTGTTCTGTTCCCGGTCATTGCAGCACTGATTTGCGGATTTTCCATCACAGATATTGGTACTTACGCTGGAAAAGGCATTTCCGGCATGGTGAGCACCGTCTCGCTCTTCGTATTTTCCATTTCGTTTTTCTCTCTGATGAGCGATGCCGGTATCTTCGATATTATTGTCAACCGTCTGACCAAAGCAGCTGGCAAGAATATCACTGCTATCATGATTGCCACCGCTCTCATTGCTGTTGTCGGTCATCTGGACGGTTCTGGTGCCACTACTTACATCATTACGACTACTGCCATGCTGCCCATTTTCAAACGGATGAATCTGGACAAGCGCGCCTTGATGCTCATTACCTCGCTTGCTATCGGCGTGATGAACCTTGTTCCGTGGGGCGGCCCGACTATGCGCGCAGCTACGGTTCTGGAAATGACTCCGTCCGATTTGTGGACTCCCCTGATCCCGGTTCAGGGTCTGATGCTGTTCTTCTTACTGGTTGTGGCTTTCCTTCAGGGGCGCATTGCAACACGCAATCAGGCCAAAATTTCCGAAAATGCCGCAGCTTCCGAGGCCGAACTTACGTCTGCCCCGGAAACAGCAAAATCTCCGGCTTGGAAACTGGCGGTCAACTACATCCTTACGCTGGCCGTTCTGGTGGTGCTGGTTCTTGACCTTCTCCCTGCGGCGTTCGTCTTTATGCTCGGTCTGTCCATTGGTTTAATCGTCAACATCCCTGACCTGAAAAAGCAGAACCAGAAGCTGAAAGAATACGGCACTGCCGCCATGAGTATGGTCGTCACTCTTTTCTCCGCAGGTGTTTTTACTGGCGTTCTGAAAAACACCGGCATTCTGGACAACATGGCGACCGCCATCGTTGGTCTGATTCCCACGGCACTTGGCCCCTATACCCACTTCATCGTCGCATTCCTCGCCGTTCCGCTCATTATGTGCCTTGGCACGGATGCATTCTACTACGGCCTACTGCCTGTCGTAATTGGCGTCTGCGGAAACTTCGGTGTTTCGGCAGAAGTCGTTGCTCATACGCTCCTGATTGCCGAGAATGTCGGCGTGACCATCAGCCCGCTCACTCCGGCGGTGTTCCTTGGTCTTGGTGTTCTGGACCTTGAGCTGGGTGAACACATCAAATACTCCATTCGCTGGATTTGGCCCGTCAGCATCCTCTCTGTTCTTGCCGCAGTGCTGGTTGGTGTCATTCCTTTATAAAAAGCTCTCTCCATCCTTTTTCGCGCATTTCTCCTAACAGCCACAAAATACCCGCCCTTTCTGTGAAGACATAGAAAGGGCGGGTATTTTTCGTCTTATTCAGTTATCCTTCTTCACGAGGTCTTTCGTGTAGAGGGCGCGGGTGGCGTTCAGGACAGCGAGGACCATGACGCCGACATCGGCGAAGATGGCCACCCACATATTGGCGATACCCAGAGCACCCAGCAGCAGGCAGGCCGCCTTGATGGCCAGAGCAAAGACGATGTTCTGGTAGACGATGCTCTTGGTGCGGCGGGCAATGCGCATGGCGAGGGCGATCTTGGCCGGGTCGTCATCCATCAGGACGACGTCGGCAGCCTCAATGGCGGCGTCAGAACCCAGAGCACCCATGGCGATGCCCACATCCACACGGGAGAGGACAGGGGCGTCGTTGATGCCGTCGCCCACGAAGGCCAGCATCTCTTTGGGGTTCTTGGTGGCCAGGAGCTTCTCGATCTGGTCCACCTTATCGCCGGGCAGCAGGCCGGCGTGGTACTCGTCGATGCCCAGCTCTGCCGAGACAGCCTTTGCCACCGGCTCTGCGTCGCCGGTGAGCATGACGGTCTTGCGGACGCCGGCCTGCTTGAGGCCCTTGATGGCCTGTGCGCTGTGGGGCTTCACCACGTCGGAGATGAGCAGATAGCCCGCATACTTGCCGTCGATGGCCACATGGACGATGGTGCCGGTCTGGGGGACATCGGGGACGGTGAGGCCCAGCTTTGCCATCAGGCGGGCATTACCGGCAGCGACCGGCTTGCCGTCCACCTTGGCGGTGACGCCGTGGCCGCCCAACTCCTCCACGTCGGTGACGCGGGCAGAGTCGATGTCCTTGCCGTAAGCAGCCTTGATGCTCAGGGAGATGGGGTGCTTCGACCAGCTCTCGGCCAGCGCAGCGGCTTCCACAAGGGAATCTTCGGTACCGCCCTCCACGGGGCAGACCTTGACGACCTTGAAGGTACCCTGGGTCAGGGTGCCGGTCTTATCGAAGACGACGACGCGGGTATCGGCCAGCTCCTCCAGATAGGTCGAGCCCTTGACGAGGATGCCGCAGGCAGAGGCGCCGCCGATGCCGCCGAAGAAGCTCAGCGGGATAGAGATGACCAGTGCGCAGGGGCAGCTGATGACGAGGAAGGTGAGGGCGCGGTAGACCCAGTCGCCGAAGCGGGCGGGCTGGCCCATCAGCAGCAGAACGATGGGGGGAATGAAGGCCAGTGCCAGCGCGCCGTAGCAGACCGCCGGGGTGTAAACGCGGGCAAAGCGGGTGATAAAGTTCTCGGCGCGGGCCTTCTTCATGCTGGAATTTTCCACGAGGTCGAGAATTTTAGAGACGGTGGATTCGCCGAACTCCTTGGTGGTCCTGACCTTGAGCAGGCCGCTCATGTTGACACAGCCGCTGATGACCTCATCGCCGGACCGGACATCCCGGGGCAGGCTCTCGCCGGTGAGGGCGGCGGTGTTGAGGGTGGAAGCGCCCTCGACGATGACGCCGTCGATAGGCACGCGCTCACCGGGCTGGACCACGATGAGGGTGCCGATCTCGACCTCATCGGGGTCCACCTGCTCCAGCCTGCCGTCCTCGCCCTCGATGTTGGCGTAGTCGGGCCGGATGTCCATCAGGGCGGGGATGCTGCGGCGGCTCTTGCCGACGGCAACGCCCTGGAACAGCTCGCCGATCTGGTAGAAGATGATAACGGCACAGCCCTCGACGTAATCGCCCAGCGCAAAGGCACCCACGGTGGCGACGGCCATCAGGAAGCATTCATCAAAGGGCTGACGGTTCTTGATGCCCAGAAGGGCCTTGTGGAGCACGTCCCAGCCCACCACGAGGTAGGGGATGCAGTAGAGCAGCAGCTCCACCGACGTGGGCAGAGGCGGCAGCAGCTTGAGCACCAGCACCAGCGCCAGAGCGGCGATGATGCGGTACAGCATTTTCTTTTGTTTTTTCGTCACGGGTACCAGCCTCCTTTTGGGGCAGTTTTCTCAGATTCAACAGGTTTTCCCCACAAGGGGCTTGCTTTCCACGCTTCCCCCGGCTTTTCCACGAGGTTTTCCCGCAAAAAGCCGCAAATGCGCGTTCATTTTTCTTTTTTTGCACCCAGGATGTTGAAAACGCCGTGGAAATTGTTGAAAACTGATTTATTTTTCCACATTTTCCACGCGCATCCCGGCAGTATAAGTCGAAACTCAGATGCCGAAGATCTCGCAGTCGTCCTCGACCTTCTTGCAGGCGGAGAGGACGTTCTGCATGGTAGCCTTGACGTCCGCGCCCTCATCAAACTCGACGTTCATCTTCTGGGTCATGAAGCTGACGGTGGCCTTTGCGACGCCGGCGACCGTGTTGGCGGCATCCTCCATCTTCTGGGCGCAGTTTGCGCAGTCAACTTCGATCTTGTAGCTCTTTTTCATAATAAATACCAGCCTTTCTTTCTATATCCCCGCTCCGCCGCAGGGTGCGGCAGAGCTTGCAGCGTTTTGGGGGCATCACTCTTCGATGTGGTCCATGCCCATGGAGAGGATGCTGCGCACATGGTCATCGTCCAGCGCATAGTAAATGGTCTTGCCGTCGCGGCGGAAGCGGACGAGCTTTGAGTCCTTGAGCACCCGCAGCTGATGGCTCACCGCCGACTGGCTGAGCTGGACGGCATTTGCAATGTCCTGCACGCACAGCTCATCGTCGTGGAGGGCGTAGAGGATCTTGATGCGGGTGGAATCGCCGAACACCCGGAACAAATCGGCCAGCTCGTAGAGCACCTCATCGTCCGGCATCATCGGCGGGGCCTTGGGCAGCTTCTGTTCTGGGGCAAGAGCATTCTCAGCCATCGTTGTCATCCTTTCGCTTCAATATATGAACATCTGTTCATGTGTTCATGATAGCACGCCGTATGGCTCTTGTCAAGGGGATTTGCGCAAAAAAACAGCATTCTCTTAAAATTGATAAAACAGACTGCAAAACGCAAGAAATTTGCAGATTTATTTTGCAGGAAGGGTGCAATTTAGGGCAAAAGAAAAAGCAGTCCTGACCGAACTGCCTTTTCCAAAGCACCGCATTCATGCCCGCTTCTTCTTTTTATCGTCCGCCGCCCACGGCAGATACATGAGGAACAGCGCCAGCGCGGTGGCAGGCAGGAAGCCCAGGATATAATATTTTTCGCCCAGCAGGGCCGTGAAGGTGCTGGTGACGATGTTCCCGTAGGGATCATTGAGGAAATAGAAGTTGGTGTTAAGGGACTGATTCAGAAAGTAGATGGGCAGGGCAGAGCCGAACAGGAACGCCAGCACCTGCGGC
>OAVB01001925.1_pt1 | contig 11401 bp, 11 predicted proteins | sample 1516871 | NCBI WGS metagenome assembly OAVB01 (sample SAMEA2580069, study PRJEB22360) | human gut metagenome | biome: human gut; feature: human-associated habitat; material: faeces | place: Denmark | collected 2008/2010 | reverse complement strand
TCTCAAAATTACATCAAGGGACAAAATTTTGTCCCCCGATGCCATTCTAGGGGACAAACAGGGGACAAAAATGTGGAAAACATAAGCTAAAAAGAGAAAATATGGTTCTCGAAACAGCTTATTTGGTTTTTATTTAACTAATTGATTATCAATAAATTATATTACTTACCGATGCAGCATATTAGACCAGTTGACTACCAATATTTTATAAATAAAATGGTAGAAAAGTCCGTTTTGCACTTCTTTTTCTTCGCTGAACGAGTACAAAATTAGTGCATTTTTTCGGATTATGAAAGCAAGTGAAAAACTTTGTGCAAAATCATTTTTGAAGGGCTGATTTGAGGTGTATTTGTGGAAAGTGTGGAATGTGTTGTATGGTCTTTTGTCGATGGTGATGTTCGCGGTTATTTCGCTGGTTGTTTCTCCAAGGTTGAAGATGATGTAGTGTATTATAATGGTGCTGACCAAAAGAAAAAATCGTTTGCTTGTCGAATTTTTTTCTTTCTCCATCTTTTTGACTTTACTTTAATGGACGTATATATGAATACGAGGATAAAGTAAAGTCGTTTTTTCTTTTGGTCGGCAAAAAAATCGTGTTTCAAGTCAACGAACTTTAATATAAACATTGTGTTTTCAGTTATTCGAAAAAATTGAATAACTGAAAATCCTAAGCCACAACATATCATATAATATAGAAATTGATACTTTTTCATTCACTATATGATACATTGAGACCTAAAAATATATTCTTGACGAGTCTATGCTTGTCACAAGATAAGGTTCTTGCCCGGTTCAAAACCATTGGTGATATGTTCATCCTGACATACATATCCCATTTGATTGCAAATGACCTTTGTTCCGTTTATTTCAGCATCGATGTTGGTGTGCGAGTGCCCATAAATCCAAGCGTCAATGCTACTGTCAGCTATAAGTTTGCTCAAATCAGTAGCAAATGCACTATTCAAAACAGAACCCTTATGATGAGGGGCAACCACCTCCAATGTAGGAAGATGATGTGTCACAACCACAATGTGTTCTGCGGTGCTTTCTGCCAGACTTTCCTTGATGAAATCCAAACAAAAAGTATGCATCTGATTGAACTCCTCCGTTTGAAGCAATTTACCCTGATACATTATCTGACGAAAATCATTCATACCCTTCCAAACAAAATATTCATCAGCAGGAGAAATCTGAGACCACAAAGTACTCATGATAAAATCTGTATCGTCAATCCGTATCACTTGATTTTGATAATACCCTACATTTTCCTTAAACATCCATTTCCATTGTAATCCTCTATCCATCACATCACAATAATTGTAATACTCGTGGTTTCCGGGTACGATGAGCACCTGACGATAATTAGCAGAAGCCCATTTCCAGAAATTACTCAAAGGTGCAACCTTGTTTTTCAAGTAAAATATATCTCCGGCAAGAACCAGAATATCTCCCGTTATAGGTAATTCATTATGTTTTAGCCACCTGCTGTTATCACTGAACTCCAAATGCAGGTCGCTCATATATTGTATCTTCATCTTACTGTCCTCCTTTTTCAATTTGTTTGGATATAATTCTCTTAACCTGCTCAAATGATACAGGGGTAAAGTTGTTGTTATCAACTCCGACATCGTATTGTGTTGGATAGAGATACTGAAGCCTGGTAGCGTCAATTCCGGTGTTGTTTTTCCTTGTGTGAACGTGCCCAAATAGTTGCCATACATCCTTGTATCCACCATCAAAGCATAGAAAAGGATAATGGTTCAAATATATCCTTTGCTTGCCGACCTCTATGTGCATCTGCATTGCCACATGTTCAAATCGGTCAATGTATCCTTGGCGTATATTTTTCAAATCGTGGTTGCCCATAATCAGATATATCCTGCCGTTCAATCTGTCAAGCATTTTAGTCCATTCAGCTGAACCACCAAGGCAAAAATCGCCCAAGTGAAAAACAATATCATCCTGTCCGATTGTATTATTCCAGTTGGAGATGATAGTTTCATTCATCATTTCCACATCCTTAAACGGTCTGTTGCAGAAACGAATGATATTCCCGTGATAAAAGTGGGTATCAGATGTAAAGAACACCTTGTTGCCATCAAATTTATAGTTCATTTCTTTTCAATTTATATGTGCATCACTGCACGTTAATAATCAAGTTATCAGCACCCATTAGACGGAAAAGGCAGAAGAGCATCACAAAGGCGACTGTCACAAATGGGTATAAAAACAAAATAGTTGGAGGTTTGGTAAGGACTCTCCAACTATTCAGTTTATATTCTCAATCAAAGTACAATATTGTACCCGCTATGTTCGTTGGAAAGTATTTACTATACGAGGCTCAATGCGTGAAACATGAACACTCGACACAGATTCAGTGCGTTTATTGCTCTGAATTGCGGTTGTTATTGATAATATGTTCATTCTGTTTCTCTGCATTGTTAATGTTTTTATTGTCTCAAAAGCAATGCAAAATTAGCAAATAAATCCCATACTCCCATTACTTCCCACTGATTTTTTGCCATACACCATGCCATATACCACATATATCGGATTTAATTTCCTCTATTGTGTTCATAATTCAAATAAAATGTGTAACTTTGCATTTGACGCAATCTATAATTGAATACAATATGGCGAATTTGAATTGTATAAAGGCTGTTTTAGCTGAGAAGGGGATTATGAGTAAGTGGCTTGCCAAAACTTTAAAGAAAGATCCGGCAACGGTATCAAAGTGGTGCAACAATCATTCACAACCCGATTTATACACATTGGCACGGATAGCAGAAGTTTTGGATGTGGATATACACAAATTGATTTGTCATACAAAAGAAGAATAGAGGAATGGAACAACCTAAGTTGATAAACAACATAAGCGAGCGTGTCGTGGATGACCTCAAAGGACGGTTATCCAAAGGGGCTTGTGTGTCTATTGCTGCGGCTTCATTCTCCATCTATGCCTACGAAGCATTGAAAGAGGAACTGGAGCAGGTGGAGCAATTACGTTTCATATTCACGTCTCCTACTTTCATCAAGGACAAATCAAAGAAAGAGAAACGAGAGTTTTTCATCCCTAAACTTAACCGAGAGCGCAATTTGTATGGTACGGACTTTGAAATTCGTCTGCGCAACCAGTTGTCACAGAAAGCCATTGCCAAAGAATGTGCCGATTGGATTCGCAGGAAAGTGCAGTTCCGTTCCAATGCTTCGCAAGAACAGATGGGTGGATTTATGCACGTCAACAACGAAACTCAGCAGGTTTATATTCCATTCAATGAGTTTACCACCACACAGTTGGGATGTGAGCGTGGTGCTAATGTATATAATGTAGTCAATGTATTGCCTTCACCAACAGCAAGTGCCTACTTGGATATTTTCAATGAGCAGTGGAACAATGATGAGAAGTTTGAGGATGTAACGAAGCGTATATTGGAGTACATAGACACTGTATATCAGGAAAATGCTCCAGAATACATCTACTTCATCGCGCTTTATAATATCTTCAACGAGTTCTTGGAAGACATCAGCGAAGATGTACTACCCAATGAGCGCACGGGCTTCAAGACTAGTGTTATTTGGAATAAGCTCTACAACTTTCAACGTGATGCTGCGCTGGCTATCATCAACAAGTTGGAAAAATACAATGGTTGCATCCTTGCCGATTCAGTAGGTTTGGGCAAGACCTTTACGGCATTGGCGGTTATTAAGTATTACGAGAACCGTAATAAGTCGGTGCTTGTGCTTTGCCCGAAAAAGCTGAATGACAATTGGCAGACTTTCCGTGCCAATTACAAAAATAACCCCGTAGCTGCCGATCGGCTAAGGTATGACATTCTCTTCCACTCAGACCTTTCACGCGACCGTGGTTTGAGTAATGGCCTCGACTTGGAACATGTGAATTGGGGAAACTATGACTTGATTGTGATTGACGAGAGCCATAATTTCCGCAATGGCGGTAATGTGGACGAAGAGGATGAAGCGGATTTTGATATGCTCGTAGGAACAGACCGCCACAAGGAGAACCGTTATCAGCGGTTGATGCGACGTGTTATTCGTCAAGGTGTGAAGACGAAAGTGCTCATGCTCTCAGCAACTCCGGTCAATAATCGGTTCGGTGATTTGAAGAACCAGTTACAACTGGCATACGAGGGGCGTGTGGAGAATATCAACGAAGCTCTTGAACTTGACCGTAACATCGACGACATATTCAAGTCTGCTCAAACTGCCTATAATCGTTGGGCTAAGTTGGAGCCAAACGAACGGACTACGGAACGATTGCTGTCAAGTCTTCAGTTTGACTTTTTTCAGATGCTTGATGCCGTGACTATCGCGCGTAGTCGTAGCCATATCATCAAATATTACGACACGAAAGATATTGGCGAGTTTCCTAAGCGGCTTGCCCCCTTGTCTCGCCGTCCGCGCTTGACGGACTTGGGCGATGCCATCAATTTCAAGGATATTGCCGAACAGCTCAATGCTCTGAATCTTTCCATATATACCCCTTCGCTCTATCTCTTCGATTGTGCCCGTAGCGGTTACAGTATCGACTACGATGGTGAAGGCCTGTCTATTGACGGTCGTGAGAAAGGCTTGCGTAAACTCATGGCCACCAACCTGTTGAAACGTTTGGAAAGTTCGGTCAATTCTTTCCGCCTGACGCTTAACCGCATCCATGAGTACATTCGGCAGACAATGGAACTGATAGACGCATACGACAAGAAACATTCCGGTGCAACCATTGATGTATCTTCTTTCACTGATGATATGGATTCATCCGAAGGCGACACTGATCCGTTTGCCACCAAGAAGTCGAAGATTTCATTGGCTGACATGGACTATGTGAGTTGGCGACGCGACCTTAAAGCCGATTTTGAACGGTTAGATCTGCTCTTGCTGATGTTGAAGGACATTACACCTGAACACGACAGCAAGTTACAGATGCTTATTGGGGATTTGAAACATAAGTTCGGCAACCCGATAAATGGAGAAAACAAGAAAGTGCTTATATTTACGGCATTTGCCGACACAGCCAATTATCTCTATGAGCAGTTGTCCACGAAGATAAAGGAAACCTGCGGACTCGATACGGCTCTTATCACCGGCTCTACCGAGGGCAGATGCACATTGCCGAAGTTTCCTATGTCGTTCAATAATGTACTGACTTATTTTTCACCATTGTCGAAAGACCGTGCAGCCCTCTTTCCCAATGCCACGGATGAGATTGATGTACTTATAGCTACCGATTGTATCAGCGAAGGGCAAAACTTACAGGATTGCGACTACCTCATCAATTATGACATTCATTGGAATCCCGTGCGCATCATCCAGCGTTTCGGGCGTATCGACCGTATCGGTAGCCAGAACAAGCAAATCCAGCTTGTCAACTACTGGCCGGATATGGAACTTGACGACTATATTCAGCTCAAAGGACGTGTCGAAAGCCGAATGAAAGCTACTATCCTTACCGCAGCAGGTACCGGCAATCCGCTTTCCATGGGTGAAGAAGCAGATTTGGAATATCGCCTTGGGCAGCTAAAGAAGTTGCAGAATGAAGTGGTGGATATTGAAGATATGGACACCAGTATCAATATCATGGATTTGGGATTGAACGAGTTTCGGCTTGACCTCCTGCAATATGCCAAGGAACATCCGGATATTGAACATGCACCTTTCGGATTGAATGCGGTGGTAGCCGGTTCCGAATTGGCGAAACCGGGCGTGATGTTTGTGTTGAAGAACCGCAACAATGCCGTTAATATTGACCGTAAGAATCAACTGCATCCGTTCTATATGGTCTATCTAGCCGATGACGGTGATGTAATTTGCGACCATCTGCATCCCAAACAATTGCTCGACATCATGCGTGCGCTGTGTAAGAATCAAAACGATTATGACCGTGCGCTCTGTGTTGCGGTCAACCGTGAAACGCAAGACGGCCGTCGTATGACCAAGTACAATACATTGCTCCAAACAGCTATTGATAGCATCGTAAGCATTAAGGAAGAGACTGACATTGAGAGCCTTTTCTCTGTAGGTGAGACAACAGCCTTGCATGGAGAAATTAAAGGTTTGGACGACTTTGAGTTAATCACGTTCTTAATCATAAAGGAGAAGTGAATTATGGGTAAAGACAAGAAGCAACATTATATCCCTCAGTGTTATCTGAGATTATTTTCGGATGACCAAAAACATATATGGACTTTTGATAAGAAAAAGGGAAGCGAGTACTCTTCGACTATCACTGATATTTGTACGAAAAATGATTTTTATACAATATCAAGAGAATATGTTGAGTCGAATGAAGGAATATCTCCTCTGTCATTGGAAAAAGGCTTTTTTGCGGATTGGTATGAGCCAAAATTTTCTGAATACTTGCAGACAATAAATCATTTAGCTATAGATGCTATTAATAGTTCGCATAACATAATATCGTTAAATAACAAGCAAAAATACAACTTTGCAAAGTTATTAGTGGTACAATGGTTTAGACTGCCATCAATACGTAACGATAACGAATCATCATTTAATGAATTTGTCCCCCAAATGATGAGATTGTTCAAAGAAGGTCTTTCAAAGGAAATGAACAATTCGGATATAGCAAAATTAGATATTAGCATTTCGATAGAAGACAAGTCTGTATATCACGCAAAAAGTACATTTTTAGACGAAGAACTAGTCGATACATTTGCATCTAAATTGTGTGACAACATATGGACTTTCTCGTATTCAAGCGATGGAGACTTTTACACTTCAGATTTCCCCATTACTGTGAATGCTCATATAAATAATGTTAGACCTATATGTCAAGGATTAGCACAGTATGGTGCGGAGTTAACATATCCATTGTCTAAAAATTTAGGATTAACTATTTGGGATAAAGAGTATTTTACAGATAAAGGGAAAAAGGATTTATCGATATGTATTGCCACATCAAAAGAAATAAGAGCATTTAATGTTCTGCGTTACGCATACGCACAAAGGCAACTATTTAGTAGCAAGAACGATTTTGCTTTTATCAAGTTTGCTTCTCAAATATGTCCTATATCGTTGAATCCATTTAAGAAATAGGCTATGGAGAATTTACTAAAATTTCCTATATCTACATTTGTAGACAAACTGGTGCCCAAGACAGCTTTCTACAAGCATTTGGAGATTAACACACGCTTGAAGACGCGATTTGTGGAAGATGTGGAACGCATACAATGGCTCTATAAGTTGACTCCATCCACCATGAATGTGGACGAGGGTAAGGCGGTGCATGAAATTGTGATGTTCTTGGTGACGCTCAAAGTGGAAGATACGCCGGATGATGTGTTTCTGGCCATTGACCGCCAGATGCCGCGCCATGTGGTGTTTGTGTTGCAATATGCCAATCGTGATAGATTGTTGCTTAACTACAAGGAATGGGCAGATGCGGACAAAACACGATTCAACATTTTGAAGACTTTCCGCACGGAATGGATGCCATTGGCAGAGGTGAAGTTGGAACTGGCAGGGTCGTCCCTGGATAATATCTACGAAGCGTTTGCCGGTCAGATTTCCGGATTTGGTACGACCAATGCCACCGACACGAAACAGATTGTGGCATTGCAAGATGAATTAGCCTGTAAACGACGGACAGCGGAAGCCTTGCAGAAGCGTGTACGGAATGAAAGGCAGTTTGCCAAACAGATGGAACTCAACAGTGAGGCTCGCGCCTTGAAGCGTGAGATTGCTAAGTTGGAAGAGGAACTTAAAACATTAGAAAATAATTAAGAAATAAGATATATGGCTGGCATATTAAAACATTTGGATTTGAACTCCGCAGACGGAACGCAACTCAATCTTGATGCGCTCTATCAGATTGCACCTTCTGCATTTGCCGAAGTACGTGATGACAAGACGGGTGAAATCTCTCGAAAGGTAAACTTCGAGGTGCTTCGCCGATTGCTTGGCGATAATGTTACCGATGGCGATGGCGAGATGTATCAGTTTACATGGGTAGGCAAGAACGCCGCCCGTGCGGAGGCTGCCAAACCAACCGATAAGACCTTGCGCCCAGTGGTTGAAGATTCTGTGGATTGGGACAACACAAAAAATATCTATATCGAAGGTGATAATCTTGAAGTGCTCAAACTCCTGCAACGCTCGTATATGGGTAAGGTGAAGATGATTTATATCGACCCGCCTTATAATACGGGTAATGACTTTGTGTATCACGACGATTTTGCCCGCACCGCAGCCGAGGAGGATATCGAAGCTGGCAATGTAGATGAATTAGGCTATCGCTTCAGGAGGAATACCGATACGAATGGTAAGTTCCATTCGGATTGGTGTTCAATGATTTATACGCGTTTGTTGGTGGCTCGTTCTCTGCTCGCAGAGGATGGGGTTATCTTTATTTCGATTGATGATAATGAAGTGCGCAATCTGAGAAATATTTGTGACGAAGTATTTGGGGAACATAATTTTGTAGCACAATTAGTGTGGGAAAGAGCTTACTCACCCAAAAATGACGCAAAATACATCTCAAATAGCCATGATTATATTTTGATGTTTGCTAAACAAATAGAAGACTTTACGATTGGACGATTAGAGAGAACAGAAGAAGCTAATGCTCGTTATTCTAATCCAGATAATGACCCACGAGGTGTTTGGAAACCAAGTGATATGTCTGTCAAGACATATAATGCAGCATGTGACTATCCCATCACGACCCCTTCGGGGAAGATCGTAGAGCCTCCAGCAGGACGCTGCTGGAGTCTCTCGAAGAATGCGTTCTTCGAGAGACTCCGCGACAACCGAATTTCATTCGGTGTCGATGGTAATAGCGTACCATGTATCAAAAGGTTTTTATCTGAACTTAAGTTTGATGGTATGGCTCCAACATCTATACTTTTTTATAAAGAAGTTGGGCATAGTCAAGAAGGTGCAAAAGAAGTAGTATCTCTTTTTGGGGATAAAGGTGTATTTGACGGGCCAAAGCCTGTAAGATTGCTTCAACGTCTTATTACTTTGGCTAATTTGAAAGAAGATTCTATCGTATTGGACTTCTTTTCAGGTTCGGCAAGTACCGCTCATGCCTTGATGAAGACTAATTCAGATAAGAACACTAATAGCCGATTTATTATGGTTCAATTAGCTGAAGAAGTAAGTGATTCAAAGAAAGATCAAGGTTATAAAAATATCTGCGAAATAGGGAAAGAACGCATTCGTCGTGCCGGCACAAAAATCAAAGCAGACTCTCCTCTTACTACGCAAAATCTCGACACCGGTTTCCGTGTCTATCGCCTCGATGAAAGCAACTACGAGAAAGTATCGCTTTCGCCCAAGGAATACAAGCAAGACCAGCTCGACCTCTTTGCCAATAATATCAAGGCTGACCGTACCGACCTCGACCTGCTCTATGGTTCAATGTTGGCATGGGGTGTTCGCTTGGACTTGCCCTTGCAGAAAGAAACCGTGGACGGTTGCATCATCTACACCGTCAATGAAGGTGACCTCGTGGCTTGCTTCTCCGAAGGCATTACCGATAAGGTCGTAGCTGCCATGGCCGACAAAAGCCCCTTGCGTGTACTTTTCCGCGATGCTTGCTTCAAGGAAGATGCTCAGAAAATCAACATCTATGAGCAGTTCAAGCAAGCCTTGGACTGGGCGGATAATGATGCGTTTAATAATATCAGGGTAATATAATAAAACGACATTTTCGATGGAAAAGAATATCATCATACAGCACACTGAAGAAGGCGATTCTGAATATGTGAAACTTGTCTCACATATTTCAGAACTTTGGAATGATGCTCGTGGTAAAGCTATCAAGGCAGTGAACCATTCGTTATTGATGGCGAATTGGGCGACAGGACAATATATTATAGAATTTGAGCAAAAAGGTAACGCCAAAGCTCGCTATGGAGACCGCCTATTGGTAAACCTCTCCAAGGACTTGACACGGTTGAGAGGCAGAGGCTTCAGTCGCTCCAACTTAACATACATGCGTATGTTTTACCTCAAGTTTCCAAAATGTGAGACAGTGTCTCACATTTTGACGTGGAGTCATTACTTTGAGTTGTTGAAGTGCGAAGATCCGTTGGAAATGCAATTCTATATGACCGAAGCTATCAAGGAAGGTTGGAAAGTGCGGGAATTGAAAAGACAGATGAACAGTTCTTTGTATGAACGGCTTGCACTGAGCACGGATAAGGCAGGAATACTGGCTTTAGCAAACGAGGGGCACATAGTTCAAAAGCCGGAGGACATCATAAAAGACCCTTACGTGCTTGAATTTACCGGTCTGCCTGTTCGCAAGAGATACAAAGAAAGTGAGTTGGAAACAGCTCTGAAAGCAAATATGGAAACTTTCCTGCTGGAGTTAGGTAGAGGTTTTGCTTTCATTGGTCGTCAATATGTCATACCTATTGGGAGTCGTAGATTTAAGGTAGATATGGTGTTCTATCATGCCATACTGAAATGCTATGTGCTGATAGACTTGAAACGTACTGAAATCAAACACGGAGACATCGGGCAGATGAATCTGTATCTGAACTACTTTAAGGCAGAAATTTGCCAACCAGACGACAATCCACCTATTGGAATCGTATTGGGCGCAAAGAAAGACGAACTCTTGATGGAATATGCGCTTGAAGGCATCAGCAATCAGTTGTTTGCTGCACGTTATCAATTATACTTACCTAAGAAAGAAGAGTTGCAGGCACAATTAAATAACATCATAGATGGTATGGAGGAATAGTAGCTTATGAGAATCAAATATAAACATCAACGCTTTCAAGCGGAAGCTACCAAATGCGTGAGTGATGTGTTTCAGGGGCAACCCAAACATGACGGCAGCCGCACTTTCTTGAACAAGTTTGGTGCGCTCAACTTCGACGGCTTCGGCAATCTTCCCCTTATGCTTGACAATGAAAGCCTTTGCGAGAATGTGCGCGGCATACAGATGGCAGAAGGATTGAAGCCCGTGGAGCATCTGGAGGGCGACGGACGTACCTTTACCATCGAGATGGAAACAGGTACGGGTAAGACATATACCTACATCAAGACTATGTACGAACTGAACGCCCGCTATGGCTGGTCGAAATTTGTGATTGTAGTGCCCAGCATTGCCATCCGCGAAGGCGTGTTCAAGAGTTTTGAGAGTATGGCGGAACATTTTGCCGAAGAGTACGGCAAGCGTATGCAATACTTCATCTATAACTCCAAGCAGCTTGCCAAGATTGATGCCTTTGCCTCGGACAACGGCATCCATGTGATGATAATCAACACGCAGGCTTTTAATGCCTCGCTCAACGAAGACAAGAACAAAGAAGGACGTGCCGGCGATGCAGCCGCCCGTATCATCTTCTCACGCCGCGATGAGTTCGGCTCGCGAAAGCCGATTGACATCTTGGCAAAGACGAATCCCATCCTA
>OAVB01001921.1_pt1 | contig 11419 bp, 7 predicted proteins | sample 1516871 | NCBI WGS metagenome assembly OAVB01 (sample SAMEA2580069, study PRJEB22360) | human gut metagenome | biome: human gut; feature: human-associated habitat; material: faeces | place: Denmark | collected 2008/2010 | reverse complement strand
TGCTGGCGTTCGACTGGCGGCTGGGGCTGCTGAGCCTTGCGCCGGTGGTGCTGGCTTTTCTCATTATGACGACCATGACTGGCAAGCGGATGGCTGAAAAAATGCGGCAGTACGGCAACGCCTTGGAGGCGATGTCCAACGAGGCCGTGGAGTACGTCCGGGGTATCCCGGTGGTCAAGACCTTCGGGCAGTCGGTATTTTCCTTCAAAAAGTTCAAGGCCACCATTGATGAGTATGAAAAGTGGGTCATCTCCTACACCAAAGACCTGCGCCTGCCCATGATGTTCTACACCGCCGCCGTCAACGGCGTGTTCGCCTTTTTGATCGCGGGCGGGCTGCTGTTCACGACCCACGGCGTCACCCCGGAGTTTCTGCTGAACCTGCTGTTCTATATCATCATCACGCCGGTGATCTCCCTGACCTTGACCCGTATAATGTACATGAGTGAGAACAAGATGGTGGTAGCGGATGCGCTGGCACGCATCGACTCGGTGCTGGAGGCGGCGCCCATGAAGGTGCAGGCTGTTCCGCAACACCCGCAGGATGCCTCTGTCACGCTGCGGGATGTGCATTTCAGCTACGACGGAAAAACCGAGGTCATCAAGGGCGTTTCTCTGGACATTCAGCCGGGGCAGACGGTGGCTTTTGTAGGCCCCTCCGGCGGCGGCAAATCCACGCTGGCAAACCTTGTCTGCCGGTTCTTTGATGTGCAGAGCGGCAGCGTCCGGGTGGGCGGAGCGGATGTGCGGGATATCCCCAAGGAAGAGCTGATGGATACCATCTCCTTTGTCTTCCAGAACAGCCGCCTGCTCAAGGGCAGCATTCTGGACAACGTCCGTCTGGGTAGGCCGCAGGCCACCGAAGCCGAGGTGCTGGCGGTGCTGAAAGCTGCACAGTGCATGGATATCGTGGAGAAGTTCCCGGCGGGCATCCACACGGTCATCGGCACCAAGGGTGTGTATCTGTCCGGCGGCGAGCAGCAGCGCATTGCCATTGCCCGTGCCATGCTGAAAAATGCGCCCATCCTGATTCTGGACGAGGCCACCGCCTTTGCCGACCCGGACAATGAAGCAAAGGTACAGGCGGCCTTTGCCCAGCTTGCCAAGGGCAAAACGGTGCTGATGATCGCACACCGCCTGTCCACCGTCGCCAACGCCGACTGCATCTATGTGGTGCGGGATGGGCAGATCGCAGAATCCGGCACAAAGGACGAGCTGTGCGCGCAGAACGGTCTGTTTGCCCGGATGTGGCAGGAGTATCAGGCGTCGGTGCAGTGGAAGGTCGCAAAGGAGGGGTAAGGAATGATCGGAAAAATTCAACACGCCATAGCCAGCTCACCGGAGGGCGCAAAGGGGCTTGTAAAGGGCGTTCTGGCCTGTGCGTTCCAGAACATGGCGTTCATGCTGCCCACCGGGCTGCTGTATCTCTTGGTAAAAGACCTGCTGGCAGGCTCTACGAGCGGGAGAAGTACCTTTTATCTGCTGGGATGCGCTGCCTGCTTTGCACTGATTTTACTGACCACATGGTTCCAATACAACGACACTTATTTTACCACCTATAAGGAGAGCGGCACCCGCCGCCTGACCCTTGCGGAGCGGCTGCGGAAGCTGCCCCTGTCCTTTTTTGGCAAGCGAGACCTTGCCGACCTGACCAGCACCATCATGGCGGACTGCGAGGTACTGGAAAAGGACTGCTCCCACTACATCCCCGGTCTGTTCGGCTCCCTCATCTCCACCGTGCTCATTGCCCTGAGCCTGTTTGCCTTTGAGTGGCGGATGGCACTGGCGGCGCTGTGGGTCATTCCGGTATCCGCTGCCATCGTGGTGGGCAGCTATCGGGTACAGGATAAGGTGCAGGCCAGGACCATGGCGGCGAAAATGGCCTGTGCGGACGGTATTCAGGAGTACATCGAGACTCTCCGGGACCTGAAAGCCAGCAATGCGGAGCAGCGGTATCTGTCCGGCCTTTCCGACAAAATCCGGGCAGTGGAAAAGCAGTCTATTGTGGCAGAGCTGGAAACAGCGCTGTTTGTGTGCTCCGCCAGCATGGTGCTCAAGCTGGGTATTGCGTCGGTGGCGCTCGCCGGTTCGGTGCTGCTGGTGCAGGGCGGCATCGACGTGCTGACCCTGTTTCTGTTCCTGATGGCGGCATCCCGGATGTACGACCCCATGCAGGGGGCTTTGCAGAATCTGGCGGCGGTCATCGCCATGCGTACCAATGTGGGGCGGATGAATGAGATTCTGGACGCTCCCCTGCAGACCGGCAGCGAGCAGCTGACCAATCAGGGCTGCGATATCGTGTTCGACCATGTGGGCTTTGCCTATAACTCCGGCGAGACGGTGCTGCGGGACGTTTCCTTTACCGCAAAGCAGGGGGAGGTCACGGCGCTGGTAGGCCCCTCCGGCGGCGGAAAAACTACCGTTTCCCGGCTGGCGGCACGGTTCTGGGACTACCAGAAGGGCCGCATCACCGTGGGCGGCATGGATGTCTCCCGAATCGACCCGGAAAAGCTCATGAGCCTGTATTCCATCGTCTTTCAGGATGTGACCCTGTTTGACAACACGATCCTCGAAAACATCCGTCTGGGGCGCAAGGGTGCCACCGACGAGGAGGTCCTTGCGGCGGCAAAGCTGGCAAACTGCGACGAATTTGCCGAAAAGCTGCCGGACAAGTGGAATACCAACATCGGTGAGAACGGCTGCGCTCTTTCCGGCGGTGAGCGTCAGCGCATTTCCATCGCCCGCGCCTTCCTGAAGGATGCGCCCATCATTCTGCTGGACGAGGCCACCGCCAGCTTGGATGTGGAAAACGAAACTGTCATTCAGGAGGCTCTATCCCGGCTCATAAAACACAAAACCGTCCTCATCATCGCCCACCGGATGCGCACCGTAGCCGGTGCGGATCAGGTGGTGGTGCTGTCGGGCGGCATCGTGGCCGAGCAGGGCAGCCCGGCAGAGCTGTACGCCCGGAAGGGACTGTATGCCCACATGGTGGATCTGCAGTCGGCAAGCCAGAACTGGACGATCTGAGAATGAGGGCGGCTTTTTATAAGTGTGCCGCCGCCAAGCAGAAAAAGACCTGCGGTAAAAAGTCCGTGCGGAAACGGTGGCCGGAAGATCTGGCGGTCAACCAGACCATGCGGCTTGTCAAGGACGATGCCGCTATGGAGTCCATCATCGCCAAAGTCATGGAGCTGTAAGCCCGCATTGCGGAAGAAAAGCTGGCAAAGCCCAAGGTCACGGAAGAGTTTATCCTTTGGAGAAGCGACAGAAGCTGCATCCGAGGGAAATGGCTCGGATTTGGATTGCTTTACTGCGCCAGAAAATGCCGTGAAATCGAAAGATTTCATGGCTTTTCTGTTTTGTGAGCCATGAGTGTACGGCTGCGGAAAGAGTGAGACTTATCTCCAGAAGATTCAAGACGGAAAAGATGGAATTTCATATTGACAAGACATCAAGACAAGTATATAATCGAACACAGAAACAACAAGGCATCACGGCGAAAAGCGTTCGAATGCCGCTTTGGATAGAAACAGGTTAAGGAGATATTCAATGACTCAGAGACAAAAAGGTGCTCTTTATATGATCTTGTCTGCATTGTGCTTTGCATCCATGCAGGTGGTGGTGCGGCTGAGCCGCGAGATCCCCACGATGGAGCAGATCTTCATGCGGAATTCGTTCGTGCTGATCGTTTCGGCCATCATCATTCTGCGCAAAAAGGGCTCGCTGTTCGGCCCGGCCAAGTATCAGCCCTATCTGTTCGGGCGGTCGTTCTTTGGCTTTCTGGGCCTGATCACCCTGTTTTATGCCTCCAGCCATGCGGCGCAGGGCGATGTGACGATCCTGAACAAAACTTCCCCTATCTGGGTCACCATTCTGGCCGTCATCTTTATGAAAGAAAAGCTGCCCAAGATCCAGATCCCGGCGCTGGCTCTTTCCATGGCGGGTGCCTTCATCGTGTTCCGCCCCAGCTTTGAGTCCAACCCCTTCCCGCTGGTGGTGGCATTTTTGTCGGCCGTGACCTCCGGTGTCGCCTACACCTTTCTCTCCTTCTTTAAGGGCAAGGTGGACGGCCTGACGGTCATGATGCACTTTTCCACCTTCAGCGCCATTGCTTCTATCCCCTTTATGCTGAAGGATTTTGTGGTGCCCAGCTTCAAGCAGGCGGTGCTGCTGCTGCTCATCGGCGTGTTCGGCTCCTTGGGACAGGCCTTTATCACCTATGCCTATCGCTTTGCTCCGGCCTCGGAGATCAGCATCTACAACTACTCCGGCATTATCTTCAGCATGATCCTGGGCTTCTTTATTTTGGGCGAGCCGGTAAAATTTACCTCTGTGATCGGCGGCGCACTGGTGGCAGCCGCTTCTGTTATGGTCTATGTCTATAACAACCGCAGCAATAAGAAGGCAGGTGGCGAAACTACGAAATAATCATTGCCCCCAAAGCAAAAGTATGCTATGATACGAATGAATAGCATACAGAACTCTTTCTCGTTGTTTGGCAACTTATCAACCTGAGAAACCAAAAAACGAACGGAGAGTTTTACTATGTGGACGAAAAAAGAAAGATTTGAAGCAGTTCTGAGCCATGAGTTGGCAGACCGTCCGCCGGTATCGGCGTGGCGTCATTTCACCGAGAAGGAGCACAGCGGCGCGGACCTCTTTGTAGAAACGATGCTGAAATGGCAGAATACCTACGACTGGGACTATGTCAAGCTGCAGCCGCGTGCTTCCTACTATGAGGAGGCATGGGGCGGTCAGTTCGACTACAACGATTACGAGGGTGTTTTGCCCAAGGTGGTAAAGGACCCCATTGGCGGTGTGGCGGATCTGGAAAGGATCACGGTGCTGCCGGGCGATCAGGGTGTGTTTGCAGAGCAGATCGAGGTCATTCAGAAGATGAAGGCTGGTCTGAACGAGGACATCCCCATGTTCCAGACCATGATGTGTCCCACCAGCGTCCTGCAGAAGCTGTGCGCCGTCAACCCCATTGGCCGTTACCGCGCCGCAAGCCGAGACGACCTGATGATGACCCTGATGCACGAGCAGCCGGAGCGGATCCACAAGACCCTGCAGAACATCACCGATACGATGGCCGATTATTCTAAGCACCTCATCGAGGATGCAGGCCTGTACGGTGTGTTCTACGGTGCCACCGGCCTGTCCCGTTCCACCTACCTGACCAAGGAGGAGTGGGAAGAGTTCGTCAAGCCCTATGATCTGCAGATGATGGAGGCGCTGAAGCCCTGCAAGATCATGGTCCATGCCTGCGGCCTTGAGGTGAACCCGGAGTATTTTGCGCACTACCCCATCGACATCCTTCACTGGCCCGAGAGCGCTGCCGGCAACCCCAAGCTGGACACCGCACCCCAGTGGCTGGACAAGTCCATCACTCCGATGGGCGGCTGTGACGAGCGGCTGTTCGGTCAGCACAAGGCCGAGGAGATCGCTGCGCTGACCCGCGATACCCTGAAGCGGATGAAGGACATCCCCTTTGTGCTGGCACCGGACTGCTCGCTGGCCACCAATACCTATGATGAGGAGCTGCGCGCCTTTATCGAGGCCGCACATTCCAACGATTGATTTTCTTTTTTCACTTCCTCCTGTCTGTATGCTGACCGATTCCATGAATAGAGAGCTTTGTCTGTCTGCAAGCTGTGAAAGAGCGGACAGGAGATGGGAAGAGAGGAAAGATTATGGCGGACGAGAACTACTCCTATGCGCCCAAATACGTTCAGATCCAGAACTATATCCTGCAAAAGATCGAGTCCGGAGAGTATGCGGCCGGGGACAAGATCCCTTCAGAGACCGAGCTTGCCAGACAGTTTGATGTCAGCCGCCTGACGGTGAATACTGCCGTCAAGGAGCTGGCCAACAGCGGCATTGTGGAGCGGGTACAGGGTAAGGGTACCTTTGTCCGGTTTGTCCCGGGCCAGTCCTTTTCCAGCCCCATGGCGTTTTCCAGCGGCATCAAGATCGCACCCTTTGAACACTCCAACAACAAGCCGCACCGCCTGCTGGAGCATGGGGTCATCAAGGCGGATGCTGCCTTGTGCCAGAAGCTGGGCCTGACGGCAGAAAACCCCTATGTCTATAAGATCGTTCGCTGTGTGGATGTGAGCAGCGAGGTGGATGAGGTGGATTACAGCTATGTCCCGCTGTCGGTGTGCAAGGATCACACGTTTGACTGCGAGGCGCTGAAGACCTTTTTCCTGCACGATTATATCTGCCGCTATTTCAATGAAAAGCCGACCCACATCCGCATTTTTGTGGACACGCCCCTTACCTCGGATATGGAGCTTTCTCTGCTGAACGCGCCGCCGGAGAAGCTGTTCAGCTGGGATACCTTCTTATATCACGGGAATCAGGTGCTGGCGGTCACCACCACGGTCTCCATGCCCAAGGAGAACCGCCCCTTCATCACGCTGGAATTCTGAGCGTTTTCTCTCCGAAAAAACAAAATAAGTACCCGGAGGCTGCTGCACAGTGCGCTGTGCGGCAGCCTTTTTTGTGTGGAGATGGTTCTATACGCTTTGGGACGGAGCTGCGTGGCAGATCCGTCCTGTTTTTACAAAAAAGGGACTGCTTTTGGCAGAACAGAGAATTTTCAACGAATAAATTGGGACTACTCACAATTTACAAGTCGGTCATCGTGCCCAACACGGATAACATGAAGGGTCTGGAAGCCGCCGCTGCTGCGGGCATCGTGGCCGGCAAGCAGGAAAAGAAGCTGGAGGTTATTGCCGATGTGACCCCGGAGCAGACCAAAGCCATTCGCGCGTACCTTGACCAGACGGATATCAAGGTGCGGCACGTTGAGAATGGTGTCACCTTTGATATCATCCTCACGGTCTGGAAGGGTGAGCATTCCGCACAGGTGCGCATTGCGGTGTTCCACACCAATATCGTCCATGTGGAAAAGGACGGCGAGGTATTGGTGGACATTCCGGTACACGGAGATAACGAGGAGACCCTGACCGACCGCAGCCTGCTGGATATGGAGCATATCTGGGACTTTGCCAACACGGTGGACGTGGAGGATGTCCGTTCCATTCTGGAACCGCAGATCCGGTGCAACATGGCCATTGCCGAGGAGGGTCTGCGGGGCAGCTACGGTGCCAACATCGGCAGTGTGCTGCTGGATATGGAGGGCAATGATGTAAGAGTCCGTGCCAAGGCATACGCCGCAGCCGGTTCCGATGCCCGCATGAACGGCTGTGAGCAGCCGGTGGTCATCAACTCCGGCAGCGGCAATCAGGGCATTACGACCTCTGTACCGGTCATTGTCTATGCACAGGAGCTGGGCGTAAGCGACGGAAAGCTTCTGCGGGCGCTGACCCTCTCCAACCTGACCACCATCCACGAAAAGACTCCCATTGGCCGCCTGTCTGCCTACTGCGGCGCTATCAGCGCGGGCGCTGGCGCGGGTGCCGGTATCGCCTATCTCTGCGGCGGTGACTATGATGCCGTCATCCATACGGTCGTCAACGCACTGGCAGTGGTTTCCGGCGTCATCTGCGATGGCGCCAAGGCCTCCTGCGCGGCAAAGATCGCAACTGCGGTGGAGGCCGGTCTGCTGGGCTACAATATGTACATCCGCGGCAATCAGTTCCGCGCCGGTGACGGCATTGTGGCCAAGGGCGTAGAAAACTCCCTCAAGAATGTGGGCCGTCTTGGCAGGCAGGGCATGAAGGAGACCAACAACGAGATCATTGATATCATGGTGGGCGGCTGAGCAGCCTGCCGCAGACTGCATCATCACCCGGCTGATGGATGCGGCCATCGTCAACTCCGGCGAGATCATCGAAAAAGGCTTCCAGCCGGTCTGAAAACGCAGAATGCCCACCCATCTGTGGAAAAAACACAGTGGGTGGGCATTGTTTGCCGTTAATGAGAACGTCTCCTTTACTGCTGATTTTGTACAGCCTCCCGGATGCTCTTTGCCAGCTTTTTGGCGTCCAGAGGCTTGACGAGACGGCCATTCATGCCGACCCGATGGCAGGACTGGGCGCACTCGTCGGAGGCCTGTGCCGTCATGGCGAGGATGGGGACGGTGGCGGCGTCGGGCCGGTCGAGGGCGCGGATGGCCCGGGACGCCTCGAAGCCGTCCATCACCGGCATCATCACATCCATGAGGATGGCCTGATACCCGCCCGGCGCACTGGCGGCAAAGCGCTCCACGGCTTCCCTGCCGTTCCATGCCTTGTCCACCGCTGCGCCCTGACTGGTGAGCTGGAACTCGGCCACCTCCATGTTGATGTCGTTGTCCTCCACCAGCAGGATGTGCATCCCGTCCAGCCGCCCGTTGTCGGTGGGCTTAGGCTGGGGCTTTGCGGCGGCGTTCTTGTCCAGCAGGAAGGGCAGCTGGACGGTGAAGGCAGTCCCCTCCCCCAGCTGGCTCTCGGCAGAGATGCTGCCGCCCATCTGGCTGACCAGCTCCTTGACGATGGACATCCCGAGGCCGGTACCCCTGTACTGGGTGCGGGCGTCAGCGGACTCCTGGGTAAAGGGCTTGAACAGCTGGTTCTCCACGAAATCCCGGCTCATGCCGATGCCGGTGTCCGTGATGCGGAACTCGTACCACACGGTGGTGCCGTCGCAGGATAGCTCCCTGGCGTAGGTGTCGATGGACCCGCCGGGCTTATTGTACTTGATGGCGTTGCTGAACAGGTTCACCATGATCTGCCGCAGCTTGAGGGAGCTGCCCACGAGGGCGGTGTGCTGGATATTTTCCCGGTGGCGGCGGTGGGTCAGGCCGCCCTTTTCTATCTGTGCCTCCACCAGCGACGAGACGCCGTGCATCAGCACCTCGATGTCAAAGGGCTCCTGCTCCATCACCATCTGCCCGGCCTCCAGTTTGCTCATGTCCAGCACGTCGTTGACCAGTGCCAGAAGATGGTGAGCGGAGAGGTCTATTTTATCAAGGCAGCTGTCCACCTTCCGGGCATCGTCCCGGTTGGAGCGGAGGATGTCCAGCATGCCGAGGATGCCGTTGATGGGGGTGCGGATGTCGTGGCTCATCCGGTTCATGAAGGCGGTCTTGGCCCTGCTGGCCGAGTCGGCTTCTTCAAAAGCTTCCTGCAGGCGCTGATTCTCGGCCTGCTCCTGTGCATGGAAGATGGAGGTATCCCGGAAGAGGATGATACCGTGGATGACCGGCATCTCCCGCCCGGAGGCCGCATCAAAGACGGTATCCTGCGCCATGAGGACGGTCTTCTGGAGCCAGATCGGCTCGCCGCAGGAGGTCTGCTCCCGGTACTCCACCGTCACGTACTTGAAGCCCGAGTGGAAGCGCTCCAGCAGTTTTGACGCCGTGTCCACGATGCGGTAGTTTTCCAGCGTCTCAGGAGTGACGAAGTGACGGCGCTGGGCGCAGTAGTCGTCGTAGGAGCAGGGCAGCGTCATCTGCAGATCGAACTGCCGCAGCGCGGTAGTCCGGTAGAAGATCTGCTCGAGCTGGCCGTGGGTCAGGTCCACAGTGAACAGGGCGTCGTTCGCGTCGATGAGGGCCTCCACATAGTTGTCGTTTTCCAGCAGGGAGTGCTTCATCTGCTCGTAATACTGGGTCAGGGGCTGGCGCTCGTCGAAGGCGGTGCTCTTGTCCCGGAAATACTCGAAGCCCACGAGGAAGTGGTGCAGCCGCCCATGGAGGTCGGCGTCGCAGAACAGGAGGGTCAGCCGCCCGCGCTGGGCCACGCCGTCGGTCTCAAAATCCAGCTCAAGCTCCTGCTTGGGGTGCTCGGCACTGAGGGCAGCAGACAGCGTGCTCAGCTGCAGCGCTTCCCGCATCGTCTTGCGGGCGGCGGAGGCGGCGTACTCGTCCACGATCTGCTCCACTGCACCCGAATAGCTGCCGTTGTCAGCAAGGAAGAAGCCCGACGAGGTGCGCAGGACGCGGTACTGGTCCAGCAGGGCGTCGCAGTAGAGGCAGTTCGAGAACTGATACCCATGGGCGTTGACCCAATGCAGAAGCTGTTGGTCCTGCAGTTTCCGGGCCTCGGCCTCCTCGCGATTTGCACGGTTTTTGTCTACATACATATTCTTGTCGGCGTGGCGGAACAGCTCCCGCAGGGTGCTGCCCTCGAAGTCGCTGGCGATGGCGCAGCCTGCCGCGTAGCTCAGGGGCATCTCGGGGTGCTGGCGGGAATACTCTGCCGCCTGCGCCCGGATGCTGCGCAGCACATCCTGTGCGCCGTCCCAGTCCACGCCGTAGAGGATAGCGATGAACTCGTCGCCGCCGTCGCGGCCCACAAAGTGCTGGGATGGCACGGCCAGACGAAGCTGTTCGGCAAAGGAGCGGATGTACTCGTCGCCCTTGTCGTGGCCGAGGTTATTGTTGACGGTGCGCAGGTTGTTGAGGTCAAAGACGCAGAGCGCCGTGTTCCCGTCCGGCGGGTCGGGCGCGTCCAGAAGCTCTTCGCACTTGTTCTTGTTGGGCAGGCCGGTGGCCTCATCGAGGTAGACTTTGCACTGCAGAATGCGGTTCATGGCCGCGTACCGCAGGGCCTTGAAGATCTGATAACCGAACAAAAACAGCAGCCCCACGATGTCCGCGAGGATGACTTTTTCCAGAAAGTCGAGGGCCGTGGCCCGCTTCTGGGAGTAGACCTCGGCCAGGTGGGTGGCCTCGTCGCAGGTCTGGAAGAAATGCTCGCTCTTGGCGATGATGGCTGTCTCAGCGTAGCCGCGCTGACGGACAAGGATGAGCTCGTTTCTCAGGTCGTCGAATTCGCTGGAAAGAGCGGCCATCTTGGCCTGAAAATCCGCGTCGTCCAGCCGCACCAGGTTCAGCTCGCTGCTGCCGAAGCGGAGGCCTTCGATGTAGGAGGCCATATCGCCGAGGAGAGCATCTTCCGGCGTGCCGGAAATTTCGAGCTTGACGATGAGCTGGGTCTTGCCGCGCACGAGGCCGGCGTAGTTGACGACCCGGGCCGTACCCTGTATCTTGCCCACCAGCACGAGGACAGCGAAAAACAGGCTGATCAGGATGGCTGTGAGAAGGACGGTGAAAAGCTGGATGATATGCCCGAACCGGGAAGGATCATTCTTCATGATGGAAACTCCATTCATAGCGCAGGAAATCAGTCGTTTCCCCACTATTATAATGTATTTCAGAGAGCGCTTCAAGTTTGGAAACGGCTGAGAGAGCAAGCCGGGTTATGACGGGGTTTATTGATATTTGTCAGATGATATGTTGAAATTTCACAAGCGGTGCGGGTCTGCCGCGGCTCATAGTTCTCCGCCTTCGAGCTTTCTGCGCACCTCGTGGAGCGAAGCACACTCGCAGGCATAGATCCTGCGCATCTCGTCGGTGGCGGGCGAGAGGTCGGGGACCATCACGGTGACAAAGCTCCCTGCCGCGCCGGCCCGGACGCCGTTGTAGCTGTCCTCGAGCACCATCGTCTTTGCAGGCTCGGTGC
>OAVB01001909.1_pt1 | contig 11480 bp, 9 predicted proteins | sample 1516871 | NCBI WGS metagenome assembly OAVB01 (sample SAMEA2580069, study PRJEB22360) | human gut metagenome | biome: human gut; feature: human-associated habitat; material: faeces | place: Denmark | collected 2008/2010 | reverse complement strand
CCTTCGGCACTCTGCGTCTGAAAGGAAAAGGAAGTGATGCCGGACATAATGGTCTGAAGCACATAGCAGCCATTTTAGGAACTCAGAACTATGCCCGTTTACGCTTTGGTATCGGAAATGACTTCCCCAAAGGCGGACAGATTGATTATGTACTCGGACACTTTACTGACGAAGATCGCAAGACAATGGATGAAAGACTGGAAACAGCCGGAGAAATCATTAAAAGTTTCTGTCTGGCAGGTATTGATATTACCATGAACCAGTTCAATAAGAAATAGGAGTATGTACAATTGACTATTTCACAGCGTATATATGCAAACGGTCATTAAGTACTCCACCATGACACATGGTACACTGTTAATTAATAAATTATCAATATATGGCAGAAGCAAGAATAGATAAATGGATGTGGGCTGTTCGTATTTTCAAGACACGCACAATTGCCGCCGAAGCCTGCAAGATGAACCGTGTCACTATCAACGGAGCATACGTAAAGGCATCTCGCATGATAAAGCCGGGTGATGTAGTTCAAGTTAAGAAGCCGCCTATTACCTATTCATTCAAAGTGTTGCAAGCTATTGAGAAGCGAGTAGGCGCAAAGCTTGTACCCGATGTAATGGAAAACGTTACCACTCCCGACCAATACGAACTATTGGAAATGAGTAAAATCAGCGGATTCATTGATCGCGCACGGGGAACCGGACGTCCAACCAAAAAAGACCGCAGAAGTCTGGAGGAATTCACAGCTCCGGAATTTATGGATGATTTTGATTTCGACTTTGATTTCGACGAAGATAAGTAAATAATGAACGGTGAATAAACTTATAGCATGAAGTTACAAGTTTATTCACCGTTCACTATTTTACCAACTATTGGTTAGAGATTTGCTTTCACAGCATCAATTAGTTCCTGATATTCAGCATCGGTCAAATAAACTTTTCCCGGATTCATCTGGAATATACCACCATAATCAGGTCCGTCTACATATTTCGGAGCCAGATGGAAATGCAGATGAGATAATTTATCTGAGTAAGCACCATAGTTGATCTTTTCCGGCTGGAAAGCTTTCTGCATTGCACGGGTAACACGTGCCACATCAGCCATAAATGCATTACGGTCTTCATCGCTCAATTCGTTCAAATCATTTACGTGATCCTTGTAAGCAACGAGGCAACGCCCCCGATAAGTTTGCTCTTTAAACAAAAACACACGTGATACACTAAGTTGCGCAATCTCAATCATCAGATTATGCAAAGTTTCATTGTTCTGGCAATACAGACATTCTTTTGGATCACTCTTCATGATATTCTTATTTTTATGTTTTGACAAAGCAAAAATAGTCGTTCTGCTTTTATTTCACCTGTATTTTTTCGTTTTTTTGATCGACTAATTGGTACACGTTCTCTTTTTCACCGACAACCCACACTACATCTCCCTCTTCGAACGGTGCATTTACATCCGGCACCATCAGAGTTCCATCTTCCCGTTCCACACCGGCTATCATACAATGATACTTATCCCGTATACCCGATTCACGGATTGTTTTACCCAGAAAAACGGAGTCTGCATCAATAATAAACTGCTTCAAAGTCATCTCTCCCTTCTCATACATCTCCCAGTCTATCTTCGCACCACTTTGCATGGCACTGCTAAATACATTCAATTGTTCGTCCGTTCCTATTACCTGTATCTTGTCCATAGGAAAAAGACGCACCGAGCCACCGGGAATATTAATCCTTCTCTTCCCCCGCAAGATAGAAGCGATATGAATGCCATATTTCTTTCCCAAATTTAGTTCCATCAACGTTTTTCCCGCCCAAGTGGATTCCCCCGGAATCTCCAAATCCGCCAAATGCAGATCATGAGATAACAGACGTCCGGCATATTCGGGTTTCTTCTCTCCCAAATATTCTGCACCTCTCTGGAACGCAGATTTTGAAAGAAACGCCGTTCTATCAATATAGATTGCTTTTTCAAACGACGCGACCATACCATCAACAAGACTGCAAGCACAGCCACTCCAATAATCAATCCAATAGATGCCTTAAACAATCCCGATATCACAAAAATGACAAATAACGCCGCAATCATAATACGTATGACAATAGTAGACACCAATGGTGCACGATTGGCACGGTTATCATGCCACAGGGTCATAAATTCCACCGAATGGTTTTTCTTCACCATGATAGCACGCAGGAAAGGCGAAATGCAAAGGATAATAAAAACAGCCCCCAATAATGACGCCCAGAAATGAGGCAGGTTCTCCTTAAAGAATGGGACGACAAAACGGAAAGACAGTGCAATAATGGATATACTGACAATTGAATATACCACAGTTATGCGTACCATTGCCAGCAACAGCTTCTTCCACAAATTCTCATGATTAAGTACTGTTTGCGAGCCCGAAGAATAACGCATTAAGAACTTTCTCCAGGAAGCGGGTAAATGAGCATCCACAAAAGAAGAAGCCGGTTCAGCCAGACGAATCATATAAGGAGTCAGGAAAGTGGTTATCACAGAAACTGCTACCACTATCGGATATAAGAAATCGCTCGTCACGTGCAGAGATACACCCAATGAAGCTATAATAAATGCGAATTCACCAATCTGAGTCAAACTGAAACCGCACTGCATAGCCGTCTTCAAGGGTTTGCCGGAAAGAATCACGCCGAATGTTCCGAAGGTAGCCTGCCCCAAAATAACTGCGATCGTAATTACAATGATAGGTATTGCATATTCAATAATCATTGCAGGATCGACCATCATCCCCACCGATACAAAGAAAATTGCGCCAAAAAGATCTTTCACCGGCTTCACCAACCGGTCAATAGATTCCGCTTCGATTGTTTCTGCCAGAATAGACCCCATGATCGGCTATGCAAATGCAGCAGAGAACCCTGTAGTGGCTGCCATCACTACCATACCGAAACACAGTGCCAATGATACGATAAGCAGAGTTTCCTCTCCCATCAGTTTCCTGCAACGCTTCAAAAACTCCGGAATCAGATAGATGCCTACTACAAACCACAAAATAAGAAAGAACAGCAGTTTACCAATACTCTCCAGCATCTCGGTGCCTTCAAAGTTATGGCTTACCGCCATCGTAGAAAGCATCACCATCAATACAATAGCCAGTATATCCTCCAGAATCAGAATACTCAGTACAAGCCCGGTGAACTGCTTCTTCCTCAGTCCCAAGTCATCGAACGCCTTATAAATAATAGTGGTAGAAGACATCGCAATCATACCACCTAGAAACAGACTGTCCATCCGATGCCAGCCGAATCCCATACCGACACCTATCCCCAGCAATATCATACAAAAGATGATGGTGCAGGCAGCGATGATAGCAGAACCTCCGACTTTTACGATTTTCTTAAAACTGAACTCCAGACCAAGAGCAAACAACAAGAAGATAACACCAATATCCGCCCATGTCTTAATGTTGGCGGTATCCATTACTGATGGTGTATAAGGCATGTGTGGACTTGCCAGAAAACCGGCAACCACATATCCCAACACCAAAGGTTGCTTTAACTTCTTAAACAACAAAGTCATAACGCCGGCACAGATCAATATCAGCGCAAGATCGGCAATGAGTGTAGGTAATTGAGACATTGTTTCATCGTATTTGGTGACAAAATTAAAATAAATCTATCGTATAAACAACAGATTCACGGATATGTTTCACATCAACCATCATAAAATAATTTAGCCCCGGATAGTATCAAAACCTATCCGGGGCTAAAAATTTTATAAACTCAAGATTTATTTTCTAAAAGGTGGCTTCACCACTATTGCCTTCAATTTACGTCCACGCATATCAATACAAATTTCCGTGCCAACTTTGGCATATTCCGGTTTCACATATCCCATACCAATACCAATCTTGCGAGTGGGAGACATTGTTCCGGAAGTCACCACGCCTATACCTTCCCCTTCCTCATTCACGAGTTCATAGCCATGACGAGGAATGCCTCGGTCAATCATTTCAAACCCAACTAGTTTGCGGGTAGTTCCTTCTGACTTCTGCTTTTCCAGCATCGGACGGTTAATGAACTCCTTACCCTCCACAAACTTAGTGATCCATCCCAATCCAGCTTCAATCGGTGAAGTTTTATCATCCAGATCATTACCATACAGACAGAAGCCCATTTCCAAACGAAGCGTATCACGGGCACCCAGTCCCACCGGCTTGATACCGAATTCTTCCCCCGCCTCAAACACAGCTTTCCATATCGCCTCGGCAGCATCCGGATAGAAATAAAGTTCAAAACCTCCGGCACCGGTATATCCGGTATTGGAGATAATCACATTCTCTTTCCCCGCAAACCGGCCAACGGTAAATGTATAATAAGGAATAGCCGACAGATCGATATCCGTCAACTTCTGTAAAGCAAGAATAGCCTTCGGCCCTTGAACAGCAAGCTGCGCCATATTATCGGAAGAATTCTCCAGCTCCGCCCCCTCCGTATTATGAGAAACACACCAGTTCCAGTCCTTTTCTATATTGGCCGCATTCACTACCAGCAGATATTTTTCCGGCTCGTAGCAATATACCAGCAAGTCATCTACAATTCCCCCTTCTTCATTAGGGAAGCAGGTATATTGTATCTTACCGGGAACAAGTGCCGCCACATTATTGGAAGTCACCTTCTGAAGAAAGGCTAACGCTTGCGGCCCTTTCACCCAGAATTCTCCCATATGGGATACATCAAATACCCCGACTCAGATGTTCATCAATAATTCCAGAGTACTCGATAGGCATATTATAACCTGCAAATTCGTGCATTTTAGCACCTAATGCAATGTGTTTCTCTGTAAACGGAGTGGTTTTCATTTTTTGTGTATTAAGTTTTAAGTAATAAATTGATATTCGTGGAATGTAATCACTTGGAAGCTACCAGTTCGGCAATCTTCACAATGACGTTCATTGCCTTCTCCATATTCTGAATAGGAACAAACTCATAACGTCCGTGGAAATTAAGACCGCCGGCAAAAATATTCGGGCAGGGTAAACCTTTGAATGAAAGCTGCGCTCCATCCGTACCGCCACGAATCGGCTTCACATTCGGCTTCACTCCTACCGCCTCCATGGCTGCGAAAGCAGTGTCGATGATGTGCATTACCGGTTCTATTTTCTCACGCATATTATAGTATTGGTCACGTAATTCAAGTGTAGCCGTACCTTCTCCATATTCGGTGTTGACCTGCGCAACCAGACGTTTTATTTCTTCCTTGCGTTTCTCAAACTTGGCACGGTCATGGTCGCGAATGATATAAGACACTGTACTTTGCTCTACATCTCCCTGAATACTGATCAGATGATAGAATCCTTCATACCCTTCAGTCTGCTCCGGTGTTTCCGTCGATGGCAACATTGCGATAAACTGATTAGCGACACGAATCGAATTTATCATCTTATTCTTTGCATATCCGGGGTGTACATTACGTCCTTTAAAAGTAATCTTTGCAGCGGCAGCATTGAAATTTTCAAACTCCAGTTCCCCTACTTCACCACCATCCATCGTATACGCCCATTCGCAGCCAAACTTCCCGACATCGAACTTATGCGCACCTTCACCGATTTCCTCATCCGGATTGAAACCGATACGAATCTTTCCATGTTTGATTTCGGGATGTTCTTTCAGATAAACGATTGCTGATACGATCTCGGCAATTCCCGCTTTATCATCCGCACCAAGCAGCGTCTTGCCGTTTGTTACAATCAAATCCTCTCCTTTATGATCGAGCAGTTCCGGAAATTGTGCAGGAGAAAGAATGATATTTTCTTCGGCACAAAGCACTATATCCGTCCCATCGTAGCCTTTTACAATACGTGGAGTTACATCTTTTCCTGTCATATCGGGACTTGTATCCATATGAGCGATAAACCCGATAGTGGGTACTTTTTTATCTATATTAGCAGGAAGCGTGGCAAAAAGATAGCCATGTTCATCCAAAGTAATATCTTCCAACCCCAAAGATTCCAGTTCAGTCTTCAGATATTCAGCGAATACCATCTGTTTCGGAGTACTGGGAGTAAGCCCTGTTGATTCATCCGACTGTGTATCAAAGCTCACATACTTCAAAAATCTGTCTACTAAAGTCATATCTATTTTACGATTTAATGATTTGCAATTTACATTTTGATAGTTTATAGTGCCGTAAAGGTAAAAAAAGAGCCGTGAATTGACAAACAATTCACGGCTCTTTTTTCTCAGTATATTACTTAAAAGTGACTGCTACCATCAAAACAATGCGTACACACTTTACATTTCGGCAGCCCGATAGCTTCAATCAAAGTCTCAAGCGTGTTGAATTTCAATGAAGTCAGTCCGAAACGCTCGGCTATGATACTAACCATTTTCTCGTATTCGGGAGACCCCGTAGTGGCGTATTTCTCCAGATTCTTATTCTCATCGCCTTCCAGTTCTTTAATAATACGACGGGTAATCAACTCCAAAGCATTCTTAGAAGCCGAGAAACCCACAAACGGACAGGCATAGATCAACGGAGGGCAAGCGATACGCATATGTACCTCTTTCGCTCCATAATCATATAGAATCTTCACATTATCACGCAACTGTGTTCCACGCACAATCGAATCATCACAAAACAGCAGACGCTTTCCCTGAAGCATGGCACGATTCGGAATTAGCTTCATCTTTGCAACCAGCGAACGCATTTCCTGATTGCTGGGTGTGAAGCTACGAGGCCATGTCGGTGTATATTTTGAAATGGCACGATGATAAGGAACTCCTTTACCTTCCGCATAACCCAACGCCATACCTACTCCCGAATCAGGGATACCACAGGCACAATCCACTTCCGATTCGTCCTTCTGTCCCATCTTCATTCCACTGGTGAAACGGACTTCCTCTACATTTTTGCCCTCATAACAAGAGGTCGGGAAACCATAATACACCCAAAGGAAAGAACAAATCTGCATTCCTTCATTCGGTTGGCGAAGCTGCTCGATATGATCGGGATACATGCGTACTATTTCCCCCGGTCCCAGATACTTTTCGATTTCATAATCCAGATTCGGGAAACTGGATGACTCGCTGGTAGCGGCATACGCACCATCTTTCTTGCCGATCACCACCGGAGTACGTCCCCATTGGTCACGAGCCGCGATAATACTGCCATCCTCTGTCAGAATCAGCAGAGAACAAGAACCCTTGATATGTTTGAATACGTTCTCGATACCTTCGGTGAAGGTTCTTCCTTGTATGATAAGCAGTGCGATGAGTTCCGTTTGATTGGTGTTGCTCGAACTAAGTTCGGCGAAGTGCATATTTTGGTTGAGAAGGTCTTCTTCCAGTTCCTGGATATTCGATATTTTAGCGACTGTGACGATGGCGAAGCGGCCGAGGTGGGAATTGATGATAATGGGTTGTGCATCTGTGTCGCTGATAATGCCTATGCCGGCATTGCCTTTAAATTTATCAAGCTCTCCTTCAAACTTGGATCGGAAATATGTACTTTCCAGATTGTGAATGGAGCGAATAAATCCTTTCTCCTGACTATAAGTCGCGAGTCCGCCCCGCTTTGTACCCAGATGTGAGTTATAATCTGTGCCATAGAATAAATCAGTCACGCAACTCGATTTCGAGACTGTTCCGAAAAAACCTCCCATGTTGTTCTCTTTATTGATAATGTTTAAAAAAAGATGGCGCAAAAGTACAAAAAAGAATCCATCCGATAAAAAAAGCACTCCGCAAAGTTTTAATTTTCTTTGCGGAGTACTTCTAAATTTTATTAAAAATACAAAGAAGATTGAACAATCGTTTTAGCCGCGTCTCATTTCCATTTCTTAATTGATTTCCGGTCGGATGGAGCTGCTTCGATAAGACTCAATGCAAAACCACCGCTGCGTGCCAGCTTGACGGACATCTTTGTTTTATTCGTCACGATCCCTTTCTTTATCTGATAGGAAGTCGGATTCTTTTCGTAGTCAGCCTCTTTTCCATCGGCATAGAGCCACATATTCTTTATCCGGTTCCAGAAAATCAAGAGTAAACGCGGCAATACGGGAGTTTTCGTCAGTAATACCGCCAACAAACCAATGATTGGTTCCTTTTGCTTTGCGGGCTACTGTAATATAATCACCCGGTTCGGCTTCCAGATATTTGCTGTCATCCCAGTCCAAGGCTACATCTTTAATAAACTGGAAAGCATCCGGATAACGCTCATAACTTTCCGGCAAATCGGCAGCCATCTGCAAAGGACTGTACATTGTTACGTAAAGAGCCAGTTGTTTCGCCAGAGTAGTACGTACAACGCTATGCTTCCCTTCCAGAAAAGAAATTCTCGTGTCGAAGATACCCGGTGTATAATCCATCGGGCCGCCGATCTGCCGAGTGAATGGAAGCAAAGTAGTATGAAAAGGTTTATTGCCGGCAAAAGCTTCATATTCCGTTCCCCGTGCCGATTCATTGCCGATCAGGTTGGGATAAGTACGGCACAATCCAGTAGGACGTACAGCTTCGTGCGCATTCACACAGATTTTATAATCAGCGGCTTTCGTCACGGCATATAGATAATGGTTGTTCATCCATTGTCCATAGTGATGTTCGCCCCGAGGAATGATATTGCCAACATAACCACTTTTCACGGCATTATATCCGTTGTCAACCATAAATTGGTAGGCTGTATCCAGATGGCGTTCGTAGTTACGCACGGAGGCAGATGTTTCATGATGCATCATCAGCTTCACCCCTTTCTCTTTGGCATATGCGTTCAGCATCTTCACGTCGAAATCCGGATAGGGAGTGACGAAATCAAACACATAATCTTTTGATTTGCCGAACCAATCTTCCCAGCCTTCATTCCAGCCTTCTACCAATACCTGATCGAAACCATGCTGCGCTGCAAAGTCGATATAACGTTTTACTTTGTCATTGTTGGCAGCATGACGTCCGTTAGGGCTTGTCTTTGAGTAATCCGTCTGTCCGAGTTTGACGGAATAAACATCATCTGTATATGCCCAACTGCTTTTTCCGGTAATCATCTCCCACCACACACCGATATACTTCACCGGTTTAATCCAAGAAACATCTTGATAAGCACATGGTTCGTTCAGATTCAAGGTTAGTTTGGAAGCAAGGATATCGCGTGCATCATCGCTCACAATCACCGTACGCCACGGAGACTGACAGGGTGTCTGCATATAACCTTTATCTCCCATTGCATCCGGTGTCAGCCATGATTCAAAAATCAGTTTTTTGTCATCAAGATTGAGATGCATGCAGGAATAATCTACCAAAGCGGCTTCGTGCAGGTTAATATACAGACCGTCGGCTGTTTTCATTTGCAGAGATGTCTGCACGCCTGTTGGTGAAAAAGACGTTTGAGAAGCATTGTCGGTAATAGCCCCTTTCATCAGTCCACGGATTTCTGTTAGTCTGGATTCTGTGTAATCATATTCCTGGGTATCATAATCTCCCGGAATCCAAAAGGCAGTATGGTCACCCGTCATGGCAAACTGCGAATGTTCTTCCTTAATAACAAAATAATTCAGATTCTTCTGCTGCGGAAATTCATAGCGGAAACCTAATCCATCATTGTAAAGCCGGAAACGGATGATCATATTCCGGTCCTGCGCCTTCTGATTCAGTGTGACAGCCATTTCATTATAATGATTGCGAATGGATTTCACTTCTCCCCACACTGGCTCCCAAGTTTCGTCGAAGGTGGAAGTTTTTGTATCGATGCACGCAAACCCATTCATCAGTCCCGGATCATTCTTCAATTCAAGTCCTAACTTTGATGGTTTAATCACTCCCTTTCCTTTATAAGAAAGTTCGTATACCGGTTCTCCCTGAGCATTGACCGAAAAATCCAGTTTTAATTGTCCGTCAGGAGAAGTGATACTTTCTGCCATTGCCGTTGCACCCATAAAAAAAGAGAGTAACAGACAGAGTACTGCCGTAGTTAATATTTTCATGTTCTTCATGATATAAATGAATTAGTTAATAATCATATGGCAAATGTAGTGAGGAATAGCAAGCGTCACTTCGGATTATAATTAAAATATAGCGTTTTCGAATGTTTCAACAGTGATAAACACCTGTCAATGAAACATATACCAAAGTACTTCAACAGAAAAAATATAGTGCTTACATGGAGCAATATAGCACCTTTTCACATCCGACAAACGGGATTTTTCTTTATTTCCCCGCCTCTCTTCAGAAATAAAAAAAATATTTTAATCTCATACTCTCATCCTATGACAACTAATATATAGACAATCAACACAATACAGAATGAGAGATACTTTTTAAATAGTTATCTCTCATCATTTCTTCATCAAATAGCTTTCTTTTTGACTATCTCTCATTCATATTTCAGTTATCTCTCATTCGTCTCAAAGCCGGTAACCATTTGTACTATGGCAAACCTTACAGAACATGGAACCTACCGTTACTTTGTATATAACATATAGTATGTGGGTATGTATATCATCTATTAATACTGTATTTTTGAAGGGATATTACCATCGTTCCACTCCAGTGCACAGATCTCATCACTCTTGTGAAGAGTTCTCACCACTAGAGTGAACAGACCTGTTCACTCTAGTGGAACGATAAAGATGAAAGGTAGAAAAGATACAAATATAAGCAGGATATCATAGAAAAGACAGTCAGATAAAACACTAACAACCGCCCAATGACAAGGAATACAATATAGTTCAAAATACAATGTCCGCATGGGTTCGGATTGAATTATCCTAGAATTTACATCTAATCTGAATACCAGAGACAAAAAAGTTCAAAGTATGCTATGATATTAGCATATAATTGATAAATTTGCAAGCAAAATATCTTACTTTATAACACATAATCTAATATTACTATTATGACACAGCACTTCAGATATACGACATTGGTACTTCTTACAACATTATCTACCGTTTATGCCTCCGCACAGTCTCTGCGAAAATTAATGGAAATGCCTCCGCGCATTATTGAATCGAAATGGGAGCAAACTCCGGAAGGAGGAACAGAATTAAACTATTACAACGGAGACCTGTGCAGTTACTACCTTTTCCGCGAAAATGACCGTTCATACAATTTGAACCCCGGAAAGAACACGGTATTCAGAATAGAGAAAGGTTCCAATGCCAGCAATTCTTTCAAAACTTCAAGCAGGTATATGTTCTTCCGCGGTCAATTCCCCAAAGACTTTCAGATCAGTACTCCTTATGCACTTCCTGTAAAGACCGGCGAAGAAACACAATGGCAGATCGCTCCTCAGGAATCTGCCAAAACTATGATATTCCAAATTCAGGAAGGAGACACCGTCTATGCAACCCGCAGAGGAGTCGCCTGCGCGACAGTGCTGCCACAGCAATTGTTGATATACCACCCCGACCATACCTTTGCCGCTTACCTTATGATGCGTCAAAACTTCATCCAGACGGGTGAAGAAGTCATGACCGGGCAACCCATTGGGATAGCCGGAGTACTCGG
>OAVB01001907.1_pt1 | contig 11488 bp, 5 predicted proteins | sample 1516871 | NCBI WGS metagenome assembly OAVB01 (sample SAMEA2580069, study PRJEB22360) | human gut metagenome | biome: human gut; feature: human-associated habitat; material: faeces | place: Denmark | collected 2008/2010 | reverse complement strand
TTCAACAAGCACAGAAATCAACTTGCCGTACATTATGCCGGTAAACGGTGTGCCCAAGCACTTGGTGAAGACTTTGACTCGTGCAAAATTCGAATCATTGGCTCACGGATTGATTCAGGCTTGTCTGGAACCATGTAAGAAAGCAATGAGCGACGCTGGTTTGAGCAACTCCGATATTGATGAAGTAATCCTTGTAGGTGGTTCTTCCCGTATCCCTGCCGTACAGAAATTGGTAGAAGATTTCTTCGGAAAGACTCCTTCTAAAGGCGTGAACCCGGATGAAGTAGTAGCTGTTGGTGCTGCTGTACAGGGTGCTGTTTTGACAGACGAAATCAAAGGTGTGGTATTGTTGGATGTTACTCCGTTGTCAATGGGTATTGAAACACTGGGTGGTGTGATGACGAAATTGATTGATGCTAATACAACAATTCCGGCTCGTAAGAGTGAGACCTTCTCTACTGCTGCCGATAATCAGAGTGAAGTGACTATTCATGTATTGCAGGGAGAACGTCCGATGGCTGCTCAGAATAAGTCAATTGGTCAGTTCAACTTGTCAGGTATCGCTCCGGCTCGTCGTGGTGTGCCTCAGATTGAGGTTACATTCGATATCGATGCAAACGGTATCTTGAAGGTATCTGCTAAGGATAAGGCTACAGGTAAAGAACAGGCAATCCGTATCGAAGCTTCCAGCGGTTTGAGCAAGGAAGAAATCGAAAAGATGAAGGCTGAAGCTGAAGCTAATGCAGAAGCAGACAAGAAAGAACGTGAAAAGATCGATAAACTGAATCAGGCTGACAGCGTGATTTTCCAGACAGAAAATCAGTTGAAGGAATTGGGTGATAAGTTGCCTGCTGATAAGAAAGCTCCGATTGAAGCTGCTTTGCAGAAACTGAAAGATGCTCATAAGTCTCAGGATTTAGCTGCTATTGATACAGCTATGGCAGAAATCAATACTGTTTTCCAAACTGCAAGTGCTGAAATGTACGCTCAAGGCGGAGCTCAGGGTGGTGCACAGGCTGGTCCTGATATGGATGCAGGTCAGAATGCTGGTCAGGATAATAGCAAGCATGGTGACAATGTTCAGGATGCAGATTTTGAGGAAGTGAAGTAAGATTAGCTGAATTAGTATATATAAAAAGGTGTGTCAGAACTTTTTCTGACACACCTTTTTGAATTTTATAATTAGCCTATTGAAAATAAATAGAAAGGTTTTTGTTTATTTTGGTGAAGCCATATATTTTGTTGTTTCAATAAATGTCACTTTTTCCCTTTTGCTCTTTCCTGCACCAATATATCTTTCATTTCTTTTACTATGGCTGGATATTTCGGAGCCAGATTTTCGCTTTCAAACTCGGACTTATTCATATCGAACAGCTGATCATAAGGTGCATATCCTGTTTCTATTTTCGGACCCCAAGTGATCATGGGGGAACCATTGGAAGGTTCGATATATTTCCATTTTCCTTTGCGTACGGATAATGCCAGAATATTAGATTCCTCGATAACCCAAGGACGATCTTTTTTACTTTTTCCTAACCAACTGTCTAAATGATTTTGACTGTCCGGAGCTTTACTTTGGGGAATAGTGACATTTACTAGAGAAGCCAATGATTGGATCCAGTCTATTTGGCTTAGCAATGTGTTTAAAGTTTGGTTCTTTTTCACCTGTGCCGGATAGCGTACGATGGCCGGAACACATGTTCCCGCTTCGAAGGCACTGTATTTTCCACCACGGAAAGGACCACCCGGCTTATGACTGCCAGCAAGCTCAACGGCTTTGTCATCATAACCATCATCCAGTACCGGACCGTTATCGCTGGATAGAATAATGAGTGTGTTTTCAGTCAATCCCAGCCGGTCTAACGTTTTCATGATTTCTCCCACGCTCCAGTCAAACTGTACAATGGCATCACCTCGTAATCCCATCGGGTTTTTACCTCTGAAACGTTCGTGTGGGAAGCGGGGAACATGTACATCATTGGTCGCAAAATAAAGAAAGAAAGGCCGCTCTTTGTTTTCTTCAATGAAACGGATGGCATGACTGGTGATGGTGTCTGCTATATTTTCATCTTTCCACAAAGCTTTACCTCCTCCTTTCATGTATCCGATGCGCGAGATACCGTTTACGATTGCCATGTCGTGTCCGTGGCTTGGCTTGAGATTATAAAGCAATTCAGGATTCTTTCTTCCTGTCGGCTCACCTTCAAATGGTTTCTGATAACTGACTTCAATAGGAGCGGTGGAATCATAGTCGGCTACTTTACCGTTTTCAATATAAATGCAAGGAACACGGTCTGCAGTAGCAGCCATGATATAAGAATAGTCGAATCCTATATCTTTGAGTGCAGGAGATATTGTCCCGTTCCAGTCTTGTGTACCCGTTTTGTCACCTAATCCTAGATGCCATTTACCAATAGCTCCGGTGGTATAGTCTGCCGATTTAAACATATCGGCTATAGTATATTGTTCTGGTCGAATTATCATGCCTGCATTACCTGCAGCTACTCCGGTACCTTTCTTTCTCCATGCATATTCTCCGGTCAGCAAAGCATAGCGGGAAGGAGTACTGGTAGAAGCGGTAGCATGTACATTGGTAAACCGTATACCTTCAGAAGCCAACCGATTTACATTGGGGGTATGTACACGTGTGGTACCATAACATTCAAGATCACCATAACCTAAATCGTCTGCGAGAATGATAATAACATTAGGTTTTGTTTTTTTTTCTTTTTTTGAACTTTGCCCGGCATACGCGGGCAAAGAACAAGAACATAGAACTGCGACACAAGGCAGCAGATTGAGGGATCTTTTATTCATCATGTGTTTAAATCAAATAAGGTTTTGAGTATAATACTGATTTTTAATTATTACCTTCTAATCCGTAAACAGTCAATTCGCGAATGGCGGCAGGAGGACAGTTATTTCCATATCCTTCAGGAATTATAAGTTTCAGATATCGTGCTTTGGTAGACTTTACATAATATCGGAATGTTGCTCTGGTACCTTCATCATTAAAATCACCGGCACCAATTTTATCCCATTCACTATTGTTATTGCTGGCATAAAATTCTACCCATTTAATATTATTGGCAGCTCCGTCTCCACGATTAAGTAAGTCAATTTGAGCGATTGTAATTTCTTTTTTCATATCAATAATAAAATGGAAGGGAGGTACAGATGATCCTGCTTCATTTTTGAATTTGCAATGCCAGTATGTACTTTCATTATCGTCAATCATGTATGTAGCTTCATTCCCTGCATGTTCAGAACTGCACTCTATCACTTCCCATCCGGATTTGTTGATCTTATTCCCTTCTTTTACAATACAGAACAAAACGTTGCTTTCCTCATCTATTACCAGTGAGTTATTCGGAACTCCTCCTTGGCTTGCCGTGATACTTCCTATTTTTATAGGTAAAATATAGTTTCCCGGTACCAGATTGTTTTTTAGTTGGTAGGAGGCGGTTATCTGACTGACTCCTTCCTGAAGAGTTACGGATTCAGGAGCAGTATAGGCATTTTCGGGAAGTAAAGTGAAATTTACTTTATTAATCTGATTATATTCGTCAATCAATGATAAATCTTCTGTCAGATTACAAAGAATATCCCACTTATTGGTAAAGGGTACTCCGATCTGTATATCCATTGTAGAAGTTAGATCCGGATTGATATTATATACTCCAGCATTACTGATATGAACGATAGGTTCCAAAATGGTAAATGCAAGAAAAGATGTATTTCTTGCTGGATTAATAGCCAGATCGTTAGAAATGAGTCGTAATGGCAATACATATTTTGTTTCGTTATACGCTGACAAAGCCAGTATCTTTTCAGGATGGTACGTGATGTAACCGCATAACTCGTTTTTATCTACCGTAAATTCTGTATTTGTCATTTCATAACAATTTTCCGGCAATAACTCATAATTAGTTTTATCTTCTTGATTCAGCGAGTCAAGCAAAAGAGGGTCTACAACGAATTGAACTTTACCGGAGGCATCTTTCAGTCCTCCCCGTTGTATCCATAGTTCCGCTTGGGCAGTTTCTCCGACATTATAGGCTGCTTGATTATTCAAGGTGTTGACTGTAACAGATATCAGACTGTCTGCTTTATCGGAGACATCAAATTCATTCTCGCAACTTATTGCCAGCATCGCAATAGTCATTGCTGCTAATAAGGTATGTATCGTTTTCATATTGTTATTATATTTTTAATCATGAAATATAATTAAGATTACCATCCCGGATTCTGAACAAGTTGTCCATCAGACTTTTTCATTTCACTATCCGGAATAGGATATAGGTACATTTTGCGTCTGAATACGATGGGGCTGGCCTCTACTTCCTGAAGGAATTTATCTTCAGTTCCATTCATGTTCATACCATGCACGTATCCATATTGACGTCCTTCACCTTCTTGGTCAGCTATCATCCAGCGGCGTACGTCGAAATAACGTTGTCCTTCAGTAGCCAGTTCGATGCGGCGTTCACGCTGTATAGCCAGTCTTTGCAGATCCTGTTTGCCTGCAATGTCAGGATTCAAAATTTCTATATTTTCTAATCCTGCGCGGTGACGTACTTTATTCAGGTAGGTCAATACTCGTGCATCGTTAGGATCGATTTCGTTGACAGCTTCTGCGTATAGCAGGTAAAAATCGGCTAGACGGAAAATGATAGAAGGACGGAATTTTGATGTAACTCCCGGTGATTTCTTATTAACCTCACGATTAAATCTCTTATACAGCATATAGCCCGTAAGAGTATAAATAGTACCACTAAGTTCATTAGGACTTCCTTTATGGAACTGGGTAACGTTATTACTGACGTGCCATCTTCTGTTTTGAAAGAATACGGTATTATAGAAACGTGGTTCACGATTCATGAATCGATTGCTGACATTCTTGGCATCACTTACTTTCTTATTGTTGCTGGTAACGACTTTTTCCTTATAAGTGTCTGTTCCCACGGTTGTGTAGAGTGTAGACTGTTTTAGGAAACTTGTTTCTTGTACCGGATAACCATCATTCATATAGAATGCATCTACCAATTCTTGAGTGACACCCGTACATCCCATTCCATTTTGTTCACTTCTTGGGGTACATCTGCGGTCAAAGGCATCTCCATCCATACCACCCCAGGTATTGGCAGCAGTGGCCCATATAATTTCTCGATTGTAAGTTTGAAATAAATCATACAATGCTTGTGAAGGGTTCTCTTCATTTTCCAACAATTCATAATTGTTTTCATCTTCAGCGAATGTCATGAAATCTTTCAAAGCACTTACTGCTTTCTCCCATTTTCCGGGATCTTTATCTGGGAAAAGCCGTTGTCCGTCAGGATTAGTAATCGATAATGCTTCTTTGTACTCGCCATTGAATAATTTACTGGCGGCATATACCCATAGTTTAGCTCTGACTGCCAGTGCTACACCTTTTGTGGGCCACGCATTGTGTTGGTCATCCTCATGTAGAGCTTCTTGTGACAGTTCATTGGATACTTCTTTCAGTTCCTGATCAATGTAAGCTATAATCTCATCAATCGGACTACGTGGAATATCTAAGTCATCATCTCTTTCGTAAATGGCGTCTTTTACAAGAGGAATAGGTCCATATTGCTCAAACAAAAGATAATGATAATAAGCTCTCATAAAACGGACATTAGCTTTCATTTCTATAAGTTCCTCTTCTGTCAGAACATCGACGTGGGTGCCATTGGCAGCTATTGGTTTGGCATTGGCCAGAAAAATATTAGCTTGCCGAATTTGTTTATAACAATTTCCCCAACGGTGAAAACCCATGTTTGCTGCATTTTTTTCTGTTTTATTGTATAATTTGTTGTCTCCATAGCCAACGGTTAGTTCGTCACACATACCAGCCCAAGGGTTTTTGAAGCCTGTGACGTTGCCTTCTGCAGCGACGATACCCGAATAATCAGGGATAGCAGTAAAAATATTGGCATACCATCTTTTGGTATAGGCGACATTGTCAAATATCTCATCCAACGATTGAAGATTTCCGGCTAGTTCATCTGATACATCCAGATAGTTGCATGAACAGAGATTGCATAGCGTAAAAGCTACTATCAGTACTTTCCTATATAGTTTCTTTTTTGTTTTCATACTTAATAAATTTAATTAGAATGTAAAGTCAATTCCTAAAGTAAATGTCCGTGCTTTGGGGTATGTATTACCACCATTGGCATTACCAGCTTCCGGATCAAAATATTTCAGATCGTCCCATAAAGCAATGTTATATCCCATCAGATAGATTCTGGCTGCCTGAAGATTTATTTTACTTAAGAGTTTTTTGGGTAATTGGTAACCTAATTCCACGTTCTTGAGACGTAAGAATCCTCCGTTGCGTAACCACCAAGTGCTTGCTACACTATTATTAGCGGCATTGGTGTTGTCTTTATGTAAGCGTGGCATTAATACGTTTTGGCTTGGATTTTTTTCAGTCCACCTGTCTAAAGCGAATGTACGGTAATTCGATTGGTCTACTCCCCATGAGAAAGGAAACCATCCTTCAGGGGTATTACCTCCCAGCAAAACGGAACAGTTGCCGGCACCTTGAAAGAATGCGCTGGCATAAAATCCTTTATATTCTATATTTAGCCCAAATCCATATACAATTTCTGGAACTTTGGGATGTCCTACACCTCTTACTTTATCATAGCTATCGATAATGCCGTCTCCATTTATATCTTTATATTTGATATCACCAGGACCTAACAGTCCCCCCAATGTGCTTTGGGGTAATTCAGAACGTAGAGTATAAGTTTCGATGCCACTACCGTTTTTGCTGACAATAAAGTCTTCTTTTGTATATAAACGTTCTGCTATATATAAATAATTTTCGTTTATTCTCATACCTGTCTGAGCCATCCAAGGATATCTTTGTGGTAATTCATCATATTCAACGATCTTATTTCTTGCATAGGTAAAGGTTCCACGTGCACTGAGTTTTACTTTTCCTATTTGCTGATGAATATTCAGTGACATATCTACGCCATGATTATTAACAATACCGTAGTTGGCATATTGATTGACGCGGAATCCGCCTACAGTAGGAGTAGTATTTCTTTGCATCAGAATATGACTTCTTTCAGAGCGGAAATAATCGAATACAAAATCAACTTTGTTGTCAAACAGTCCTAGGTCGAAGCCGTAATTTTGTTTAGTTTCAATTTCCCAACCGATATCCAGCGTTTCGGGGAATCCTTCGATGATAGCATTGCCTATTGCATTGGTACCTCCGTTACTTCCTATACCTTGTGACCATGAACCGGCTGCCATATTATAAGTAGCTCTATAAACAAAACGTTTATCGGTAGTATCATTACCGGTTTTTCCGACAGAAGCTCTGATTTTAATCTTATTGGCTATTTTCTTTATTGCTTTGGGATAGAATGGCTCATTGGATAGATAGTAAGCAACTCCTACAGCTGGGAAGAAACCGAACCGGTGATTCTTGGCGAAGGCTTCCGAACCGGTATATCCGAAGTTACCTTCAATAAAGTAACGTCCGTCATAAGCATAACTTACACGTCCTACTACACCTTGTTTACGGTATGGTAGTGGCTCGGTTTTATATTGTGTTTCTTTTTGCATATAGAGCAACATTCCGGTTACATCATGTTTTTCAGCAAAGGTCCGTTTATAGTTGATGGAAGCATCAATATATATTTTTTTGTTCGCTTCGATACCGTTGTCCTTCAGGTCGCTAAGGTCTGGAGTACCGGAAACTACTTGTGCGAATTGAAGATTCCCGTTTTCGTCTCTGCCTGTTGCATGATAACGTGATGGATTGTATGAACGTATGGATTTGAAAGTTGCGTCGAAGTCATAACTGATATTCATTTTAGCACTTAATCCTTTGGTTATGAATTTCAGATTTTGTTGTACGCCTACTTTCGACTGGATTCCTGTCCGCCATTGGCGGGTATATCCGGAGTTCATTAACAGATTGTATGGATTCCTCATATTAACTCCTCGTTCCTGTTCATAAGTGGCTACTGTGCCATCACTGTATACAGCAGGAAAACAGTATGGAGGGGTAATTAACATGGAACGGAAGATACTGGATGAAGATGAGCCTGGATAGTTAGCTATCAAGTATTGTCCTGCCAAATCAACAGAAATTTTAGTTGTTGAGGTGACATCCATATCAATGTTTGAACGAAGATTAAAACGGTCAAGTCCGATATTTGTATCATACTTGTCTGTAGGGTTGCCTTTGTAAATTCCACTTTCATTATAATATGCACCTGAAACAAAGTACTTTGCACGTGCGGAACCGCCACGGACATTTAGTGTGTATCGATGATTATTTGTAGTTTTCTTGAGCAACTCTTTAATCCAGTCTGTATTAGGATAGAGGTCAGGATCAGTGCTGTTACGAAACTTTTCTATGGTTTCGTCACTGAATAAAGCAGGTTCACCGTCGTTACGCAATGCTTCATTATATAATCCTAGATAATCGGCAGATCCCACAAATTCTGGCAAACGTTGGGGACTTGAAATAGAATGCTCGGTCTTAAAAGTAATTTTCGGCTTTTCATCTTTACCGCGTTTGGTAGTGACTAATATAACTCCATTTGCACCTTCTGCACCATAGATAGCTGTTGCAGCAGCATCCTTTAGGATGGAAAAAGTTTCAATTTCATCCGGTTCGATATCTGTAATTTTACGGGGAATACCGTCCACTAAAACTAGGGGAGTAGAAGCTGCCGAGTTGCTTGCAAATGTACTGATACCACGAATCCAAAATTCGGCATCATCAAATCCCGGTTCACTGGATCGTTGTATTGCTATAAGACCGGAAACTTGTCCGGCCAGATTATTAGTCAGATTTCTTGTTGGAGCTGTTATGTCTGAAACTTTGACGGAACTCATGGATACAACTACACTTTCCTTTTTTTGCTGTCCATATCCCACTACTACAACTTCATCCAGTGCTTTTGTGTCTTCGCGCAATCTTATATTGATGTTTCGACGATCATTGATTTTAACTTCTTCAGTTGAATAGCCAATATATGAAATTACCAAAATACTGTTTTTTCCGGGTGCAGTAATTGTATAGCGTCCGTCCATATCGGTGATTACTCCATTGGTTGTATCTTTGATTCTCACAGATGCTCCGATTACTGACTCTCCTTGTGAATCAGTGACAACACCGGTGATTACAAATTTATTTTTTTCTTGTTGAGGAGTTGGCTGCTCTCCTTTGCGGTAAATGGTAATTTGCCGATCGTTGATACTGTAAGTGTTATCGGTTCCGGCAAAAAGTGGATCTAGGATAGCACTTACTTGTTGCTTTCTGACATTGATATTCACTTTGCGGTTCGTATCAATGAGTTGGTCCATGTAGAAAATAATATATTCACTATTTTTCTCAATTTCATGAAAGACTTCCGTTATAGTCTTTTGTGATGATTTAATGGTGAATAGTTTATTCTGCGAATACGTGTTTGTAGCCAAACAGTTTCCTATTCCGATAAGAAGGAAGAGTGAAAAAAACTTCATGATTAGTAATAGTTGTTTATCTTTAGTCCTTTGGTGACTAAATAATCGGTGCTTTTTCATACATTTGTAATGATTAGATTAATTAATATTAACGTGTAAGTAATTTAATCAAAGGCCGGATGATATTAAGGGTATTATTCGGCCTTATTTTTTTAAGGATAATGTTTATTCATAGGCTTTCGATTTTAATTAATGTTTTACATAAATATGGATAATTCCATCTGATTTTTCTATTCTTGCCGGGACAGTCCGTATTAGTGTCTGAAGAACTTCGTCAAGATCTTCTTTCAAATCTAGTTTACCACTGCAGGTAATGGTCTTCAATGGACTGTCTATCATGATCTTTTTGCCATAGTAATCGCTGAGTTTTGTAGCAATGTCTTTTAGTTTTTCTGTTTGGAAGAGGTAAAAACCATCTTTCCAGGCGATATATTTTTGTACGTCTACCGATTGGATATGGATGCCTTCCTGTTCATTATAACTTAATAAGTTATTGGGAGAAAGTGTCTTACTTTCATTTTTGCTGGTTTTTACTTTTATTTTACCACTTACTAATACAACACTTTGCGTTTGTTTATTTTCATAAGCACTGACGTTGAATGTGGTGCCTAATACTTGAATGTCCATTTGGCTTGTTTTCACGATGAATGGCCGGTTCGGGTCATGAGATACACTGAGGAAAGCTTCCCCCTCTATATATATTTCTCGTTTGTGTTGTTTAAATTCCACAGGATAAACGATTCTTGAGTTAGCGCTTAACCAAATACATGTACCATCGGTGAAAGTGATAGATGAACGTTTACCGGCAGGTACGATTAATTGATTATAAATATTAGTCTTTTCCTTGTCATCAGTTTCTTGAATAATGGTTTGGGAGTTTACATTAATCTTGCCCTGATGATCATATTGTAATTGACTTTCTTTTCCATCAATATCTATCTGTTTTTTTTTCGAAAGTACGAGTTGGATATTATCAGTAGGAGTAGCGTTCGGCCTTTTTACAGCTGTTATTTCCAGTTCCGTTTTTTCTTGCATAATGCTGAGTTGTGATTGAAAATACCATGCCGAACAGAGTATAAGAGCTAAACTGGCGGCAACTAATATACTATGATTAATAAAAAGAATTTTCTTTTTTCGTTGTTTTTCTATATTGTTGAGTCTGGAAATATTCTTCCACACTGTTTCTACTTCGTTTTGCGGTAAGTGTGAAACAGGAATGTGTCGAATATCATGCAGAAAAGAACGTGCTATTTTTATTTCTTTTGCTAATGCTTTATCTTTTTGCTGCATCGTTTCCCAAAAAGCGATACTTTCTGGGCTGGGATGCTGCTCAGACTCCAAAAAGTAGAAATCATTGAGTAGTTGATCTGCAGAGTAGTGAGTATATTTGTTTTTAATGTCCATTTTCAATGTTGATTTATCTTAGGACAATCTCAATTGACAAATCTACTCAACTGCTCTTTATTTTTTTTGAGATTTTTATTTTTTAGTGTAAATAGGTCAGTTGATGGAGTATTAACATCCATATTCCAGTGACTCCATAGGCTTCTCTTATTTTTTGTAGAGAGCGTTGCAAAAGGTTATAAGCCGATTGGTAATTGAGCCCCATTATCTGGCAAATATCATCGTAACTCAGTTCTTCTATAAAGCGGTAATAAATAACTTCCCGTTGTCTGGGAGTCAGGATTTTCATCATTCTTTTAATATTATTCATTTCTTCATGCCGGGCTTCCTGATCAATGAATTCGTTTTTAACAGTAAGCTGCTCTTCTGTTTGGTATAAACTGAAAGCATAGTTTTTTTGCAATCGTTCTTGATTGAAAGTATTATAGATGTTATTTTTTAAAGCAATCATTAAATATACTTTAGGATTTTGAGGTACAGTAAGTTTCTTTTTGGCTTTATATATCTTTACGAATACGTCCTGAATGCAGTCTTTCACTATTTCAGAATCAGGAGTGATTTG
>OAVB01001903.1_pt1 | contig 11510 bp, 7 predicted proteins | sample 1516871 | NCBI WGS metagenome assembly OAVB01 (sample SAMEA2580069, study PRJEB22360) | human gut metagenome | biome: human gut; feature: human-associated habitat; material: faeces | place: Denmark | collected 2008/2010 | reverse complement strand
GGAAAAAGTCTGGCTCACCAGAAAGCAAATCAGGTATTGACGGTATAGCTGAAAACTCGGCTGATGATGCTGAAATCGGTCTTGTGGATACGTATGTACAGATTGGAAACTGCCACTCAGATTCACTTTTGTCTGCTGGTCAGAATATATCTGATAATCTTATGTCTGCAAATAATAATGCATTGGACTCAATTGCAATTTCAGGTCATTCTAAGATAACTGTGGGTGTTCCAGTGTACTTCTTCTTCCAGCTAAATTCTGATAAGCTTGTAGATGAATCCCAGATCGTGAACCTTGATGACATTGCAAAAATATCCAAGGCACATAATTTAAAAGTGGCCATATCCGGAGCAGCTGACAGCGCCACTGGTACACAGTCCATCAATCAGGAACTTGCTCAGCGTCGTGCCAGATATATTGCTCAAATGCTTGTGGATAAAGGGGTATCCGAAAGTCTCATTCATCTGCATAGCTTTGGTGGAATAGATAAATATAAGGTCAATGACTCAAACCGCTTTGCGGTAGTCATGCTTACTGAATGATAGAAGTTGTTTTTTGTATAAGCTAAAAAGTCTTGAGACTTTCATTAAAATTTAAATCTCATATTTAAAAATTTGTCGAGAAGGTATGCTTGGATTTTCCTTGCATACCTTTTTTATGTGGGCTAACATGGAAATGTTTTTCATACTACAACTTAAATGTTGGGAATTGATGTCTCAAGACAAAATCAGATGAATATCGAAAATGATTGGAAAAGTTGATTTTTAACGATTTTATTAGATGGGAAAATATTCAATGATACTTAAATAATACCTTGTATTTTTGAAATTTATTGAGAAATATTTCCTTGGATAATTTTAATTTTGTACCTTTACAGACAAATTATAAAGTATCTTAGAGTTATGTATTATCCAAGAATGATAGACGGATATTTGCTGGAATGGTCACAAAGGTCTTCACATAAACCTTTGCTGTTAAGAGGTGCGCGTCAAGTAGGAAAGTCAACAGCAGTTCGTCATCTGAGTCAGAAGTTCAAGAGCTTTGTGGAGGTGAACTTTGAACGGCAACCTTCATATAAGCAGCTATTTCAAGGCGATATTGATGTGAAACGAATTGTTCCACAAATGGCGGCTATTGCCGGTAAGCCGATAGAACCAGGAAGCACACTTCTGTTTCTTGATGAGATTCAGGCTTGTCCCGAAGCCATCATGTCACTCCGATTTTTCAAAGAGGACATGCCCGAACTTCATGTGATAGCTGCAGGCTCTTTGTTAGAGTTCGCACTTGAAGAACTGCCAACATTTGGTGTCGGCAGGATTCACTCGATGTTTATGTTTCCGATGACGTTCGATGAGTTCCTGCTTGCTAATGGCGAGAATTTGCTTATTGAGGCGCGGAATCAAGCTACGTCATCAGCACCACTGCCAGCTCCTCTATATGAAAAGTTGGTGGGGCTACTCCGTACTTTCATGCTTGTTGGCGGAATGCCTGAAGCCGTGAGCAAATGGGTGGAGACCCACGACTATCTGGCTTGCCAGGAGGTGCAGGATGATATTGTCGTTACCTATGAAGACGATTTTCCGAAATATAAGAAGCGTGTTGATCCTATGCTTTTGCGCCTGACCATGCGTAGTGCAGCCGTTCAAGCCACTAAAAAGTTTGTCTATTCTCAGGTCGGCGGCAGTTATAGTACTTCAGAAGTGAAGAAAGCCCTTGAAATGCTTATTCTTGCAGGCATACTGATTCCTGTCACACATACGTCAGCCAATGGCGTACCTTTAGGAAGTGAGGCTGATTATTCCTATCGTAAGATGCTTTTGCTCGACACTGGTTTGATGTTGCGTCTGCTGAATATGACGACCGGTGATGTAAGTGAGCTGACAACCCAAATCCTAACATCTGATGTTTCAGAATTGGCAAACAAAGGACCAATGGCAGAAATGGTTGCAGGACTGGAAATACTGCACTACAAAACTCCGAACATCCGCCATGACTTGTTTTACTGGCTTAGAATGGCGAAAAATTCCTCTGCAGAGATTGATTATCTTGTAATATATAAGCAGCAAGTTGTTCCCATCGAGGTGAAGGCGGGAATGCAAGGCGGAATGAAGAGCCTTTGGCTGTTTATGAACGAAAAGCATTTGGACAATGCTCTTAGATGCTCAATGGAGAACTATGGAAGTTTTGAGTATCAGGATGTCAAGGATAATAATGCAGTACGTCACGTACAAATCTGCCCACTCTATGCCATGTCGCAAATGGATAAACTGCTGAGTGCCTTTTTGTGGAAGAATAATCAGTAGAGTAATGTGTTCCTTATCGAATGGCAAGGCTTCATTTCATGGAATATAACGAAAGACTTTATTTGAACATCAATGTGGAATACTATATTAATTAAAATATTATCGATATGTGGCCTTTTAATTATTTCAAAAAGAAGTGTGAAAAGGAAGAACAAGAACGCCGTCGCGCTGAAGAGCAAGCTAGCCAACAAAAGTTGGAGGAAGAGCGTATTGCACGTGAAAGAGAACGTAGGTTGGAAGAGAACCGTCGTAAAGAACTTGAACGTCAAGCCAAACTGAAAGCAGAACGTGAACAGAAAGAGTCAATACAGCCTTTTACATTTCGTTCCAATTGTCATCAGCGTTATGAAAACGACACTCCTGTTATGGGTTTACAGGAGTGTATTCGTACTGTCAGTATGGTAAAGAACACTGATGGTTGCCCTGGTTACAAGTTAGCCCCCGGCGTTGGTTACATCGTAAAGATATACAATGATGACCTGGGTAAGCCGAACATGTCAGACAAACCTATGAAGGTTGTGAAAAAAACGGCAGACATGGTAGAATTGCGTGGTTTCCCTATCGAGGCACGATCTCCTTTCGGTTGGCAAGAAGTAGATTACAGCGACTATGGTTTTGTAGTTTATTTCAAAAATGGGCAAGTGGAAAAGTGTGTGCTTCATATGTATGACCGCAATATACGCCTGGAGTATTTGCATTCGTCAATCATTAAAAAGGAAGAGCCGAAAGAAGATGACAAACCTTTCAATAACAACATCTCAATTAGTGCAGTAGCCAATGGTTTTACATTTAATTTGAAGTTACCAAAGGTTAAGGTTGTCAAACAACCTTATCATGGTGACGCACAAATTATCGAGACGGACTCATCTGCTTATGCTAGAATTGTGAGAAAAGAGACAAACGGAACTGTTACTTTTGATATTAGCAATATAGCAGAACTTCGTTCAAAAAGAATACTTCAGCAGAATCCTACATTTGTTCCACAATTTGATTACCAATCACAAGGTAACGATTTCGAGGCAGCTTCTGCTGAAGTCGGAAATTCTTGGGAATCTGCTTCAAGTGGTAAAGAATATGTTTCATTATTTCAAATAACTCAACAGAAAGGTAAGATTGTTGCATTTATAATCAATAATCTTCCTAATGAAGATGATTTCTATTACTTGATAATGTTTAGTGAATAAAGTATGGCATCTTGGGAACATACAGACATAATCGTTGATGGGCAGCCTGTGAAAGCGCAGGCTCCTATCATCGTGTCGGCAAGTAGAAGTACGGATATTCCTGCATTCTATGCCGATTGGTTTTTTGACCGCTTAAAGAAAGGTTACTCAGCATGGACCAACCCATTTAATGGCGTGAAGTCTTATGTATCGTATGATAAAACTCGCTTTATAGTTTTTTGGTCAAAGAATCCTCGTCCGCTTCTTCCATATCTTGATTATCTCAAAGAAAGAAATATAAGGTGCTATATACAATACACATTGAATGATTATGAGAAGGAGGGATTGGAGAAAGTACCTTCACTTTTAAATCGCATTGAGACATTCAAAATGTTATCTGATAAACTTGGAGCGGACGCTGTTGTTTGGCGTTTCGATCCGATGATTCTTACAGATGATATTACTATAGATGACCTTATTAGTAAAGTTGAGAAGATTGGTGACCAGCTCAAAGGATATACGAAGAAATTGGTGTTTTCGTATGCTGACATCAAGCTTTATAAAAAGGTTAAATTGAATCTTGAAAAGAATGGCATTCCATATCATGAGTGGGAAACTGCGCAAATGGAGAAGTTCGCTATGAAATTATCAAAAATGAATAGTGAAAGAAACTGGAATTTCCAGCTTGCTACTTGCGGAGAGCAGATAGATATTGATAGATATGGAATAGCTCATAATAGGTGTATTGATGGAGATCTAATAACTCGCTTGGCGTGGGACGATAAGGTTCTTATGGATTTTATGAAGGTTAAAATTCAGCAGATGCCAGCACCGTCATTGTTTGAAGATTCACCATCATTACCTGATGGTGCAATTATTCTGCCACACAATCAATTCTTCCTAAGTGCTCACAAGAAAGATCCAGGACAAAGAGCCCTGTGTGGATGTATGGCAGCTAAAGATATTGGTGAATATAACACTTGTCCACATCTATGTGAATACTGCTATGCAAATACAACTAAGCATTTAGCTTTAGAGAATTGGAAACGTCATCAGCAGAATAAAAATGCTGATACAATAACAGGGAAATAATTATGTCAAATTTTATAGATATATTCAGAAGAAACAGAAATATCTCGTTTGTCGGTATGAGAGATGCAGCATTGACTCTTCTTCCTGCTGATCGAACGAGTCGTAATAAGCTGTATCAGGATTTAGAACGAGGTAAAGGCATATTAGATGACGAAGACCATCTAAATATGTATTTACATAGCTTCGGTAAAATGCATAAAGCGAAGCTTGATGCTGCTTTTGGTTGCATTCCTGATATTTCTGAAATCTTCTCAGAAGAAGTGGAGATTTACGATTGGGGTTGCGGTCAAGGAACAGCCTCAGTATGCTTATTGGATTTTCTACATTCAAAGAATATATCACCTAATATCAAGCATTTTTGCTTGGTAGAGCCTTCTTCTGCTGCTGTCGAAAGAGCAACACAGGTTATTGAAAGTTTTAGTTCTGCATATTTCGTAAAGTCCATTACTAAGGATTTTGACTCTTTGAGTCCGGAAGATTTCAAGAAATCGAATATTAGGAAAGTACATCTTTTCAGTAATATTCTCGATGTAGAAGCTTTTGACCTTGCACGATTCATTCACTTGTTCCAACAGCTATTCGGAAGTGATAACTATTTTGTGTGCATCGGTCCTTATTACAGCAACAACAGACGTGTTGATGAATTCGTAGCTGCCACAGCACCTGATATTATGTATGCCACGATGAATAAGGAACGTGGGACATGGCAGGGTGACTGGACAATCTCAATGCGTATATTCTTCAAACATTTCGACCGCATTGAGACCGTTGAGAATATTCGTAAACGTATTGAAGATTCGCATAAGAAAGAACAGTTCTTTGCTGGATTTGTTCTTGATGCTGTCGCAGAGGAATATAGCAAATCTGATAAGGCAGATAATGCTGAAGAACTTTATCGTTCTCTTTCTGCTTTCGATGTCAAATCAAATATACCTCTTGCTTATAATTCAAATACAGACTCCAAACTTGCAGTCTTGGCAAATATCATATCAAGAGGTTTGCCAACAAAGGCTCCGTTGTTATTAGAGAATACTTTTTCTGATTTATTCCATATTTCAACCAAGCCAAAAGAAGGAGCGATACTTGATTATAAATCTACTCATAAAGTTTCGGTGCAGGAAATTTATGAAGCCCTGCATATTATAGATCCTCGTTTTAATGTAGATTTCTATAATGGAGATATGCTTGACAGTTCCTTTGAGAAAGATTTTATTGAAAAATACTTGGAAGGTTCTCAAAGTGAATATCTGATTCAAGTTTTTGAGCCACAACGTAATCTTTCATCAATTGTAGATATTCCTGATAGAAGATTCAGCAAAGATCAACGAGTAGATTTTGCGTTGGAAATTCCTTATGGTGATGCAAGAACCGGCTTCATTCTTGAGATGGACGGTCTGCGTTATCATTCTAATATATTCAGTAGAATTAGCGATGAGCGACGTGACCGAATGGCTCTCAATGGAGGCTGGGATACATATCGTATTGAACAACTGAATAATATGGCGTTCATGCAAAATTGGGAAAGTGACGCTGCTTCAGTTGACTACTTACAGATTATAAAGGCTAATTACAAAAAGGCTCTGTCTGGAAATTGGTTGGACACTTTGCAAATAGTTCTTGCACCAATGGCAATTGCACGAGTAGAACGAATGTTGGTGGAGGCAATGATGTCCGGTGCTCTTAGTCTTGATAGCGATGTATGGAATATTGCCATTGTAGAACGTGACATCCCATGTTCTGCATTGGCTATAAAGGACCTTGCTGAAAAATATAGGTATATTTGTGAATTAGCAGCTTCATCAGATAGACTGCCGGAGATAAAGCTTCAGATCATATCAACAGAAGAATTCAAAAAATCTCCATTGCATTTGGGAAACCGTGTCGCTACTCAAATGCCAGAAGGACATTTTGACCTATGCTTGGATATATCAATGTTACTTAGAGACAACATTGATGCCCTTCCTTTGAATGTCGATGCAGATACTGTCTATCTTATCCGTTCTTCTCATTACAAGAAACGTGAGCGAACAATCCGCGCTGCAGACAATATACAATATCCTCCATTGGTTACAAAAGATGGCACAGGGTCTTATGTAAATATAAAGGAAAGGGAAGATGTCCTTACATATTTCTTGCGTGATATTTTCCGCAAGCCATCTTTCCGTCCTGGGCAGTTGCCTATTCTTAGCCATGCTTTAGCTGATAAAACTACAATAGGATTACTTCCTACTGGTGGCGGTAAGTCTTTGACATATCAGTTATCATGCATTTTACAACCTGGCGTTTCTATAATTGTTGACCCTCTCGTTTCACTTATGGTTGACCAGGTTCGAGGGTTGCGCGAAGCACGAATTGATGCTTGTGAATGTGTTAATAGTGGAATGAATGCCAAAGAGAAGGCTAAAAAACTGAATCTTCTTCAAAATGGTTCTGTCTTGTTCATGCTCCTTTCTCCGGAAAGATTTATGATGGAGAATTTTCGTTCAAGTTTGCTTACAATGACAGAGAAGAATCATGTGTATTTCTCTTATGGCATTATTGATGAGGTTCATTGCGTATCTGAATGGGGACATGATTTCCGTACTTCTTATCTCCACCTTGGACGAAACATGATAAATTTCATGAATACGAAATCAGGTCGTCCATTGTCTATTATAGGTTTGACGGCTACAGCATCGTTTGATGTTCTTGCAGACGTTGAGCGTGAATTGACTCTTGGTGGAAACCTTACTATTGACAGTGAAACAATTGTACGTCCTGAGTCTGATTCACGTCCTGAACTAACATATCGTATTATTGAGGTCTTTTCTAATTTTGATGAATTGAGAGAACCTAATGAGCAGTTCTTGCTTAAAGCAAAATCAGATTGGGAACTTAAAGATGTTGTAGCAACAGCAAAAAAGAATAAGATGTATGAGCTACTGCATGAAATACCTTCAGATATAGTGCAAGTCAATCAGCATGAGACTGAGAAATCAAGGGTTGCTCATATAGAGGATTTTTCAGCAGAGGATTTCTATTCGGCAGATAGTGAACAACACTATAAAAATGCTGGAATAGTATTCTGTCCACATGCACATGGAACTTTCGGTGTAGAAGATAATGTTTGGGGTACCAGGACTGGTATCTCCACTGAATTGCGAGAGCATGAGCCGGAATTGTCGATGGGTACGTTTGTTGGCGGTGACAAGCCTTCTGGTGATATGAAGTCATTTAATGAAAATGACCAAAATCTGATGGTGGCCACTAAAGCGTTCGGTATGGGTATAGATAAGCCAAATATCAGATATACAATTCATATAAATCACCCTTCATCCATTGAAAGTTATGTTCAAGAGGCAGGTCGTTGTGGTCGTGATAAGAAGCATGCCATATCTTATGTTTTATATGATCCGACAGAATTCATTGAATTTACTATAGATAAAATAAATGATATTCGATATTTGATGGGGGATGAAGACCCAACATGGCTTGAACGATATATAAATAAGTTTGTTCTTGCAGATGATATTCCTGCATTGTGCAAATATAATAACTGTACCAAAGAACAGACAGATAAGATTCTTGATATTATCAGAAAGCAAGGATTTCTGGAGAACATAGACAAGGACATTAACTTGTGGTTCCATAATAACTCGTTCCGTGGTCTATTCAAGGAGAAGGTCATTCTTGTTGAACTCACTGATAGAATAATCAATGCTAAGCCTACACTTTTAACAGAGATTCAGGCAAAGTTGAGAGACGAAGCAGGAAACGAGGATGTGTGCTTAAAGATAGATACAAGAAAAAATGCAGTTAAAATCGTTTCGGAAGAAGATAATAACAAACAATATGGTTATATCTTCCTCGACAGCCTACGCCCGACTTATAATTATCTAGGTTTTGAATATTCATTATGCTCGTATATATCTAATTGTTTGATCCAGATACTCCAATCATATGAAGATTATTCTCCTAAGACACTTATGCGCCCTTTGGAGGGAGAAGACAATATCACAGAGGGTATATATCAGGCAATGGCACATGCTGACGAAGACGGCAATGCAAGTGTTGTTGTTTCTTGGGAGAATAATGTTCAACAAGATCCTGAAGGTTTTGAAGCTTCAATCAAAAAGGAAATTCTTGCTATTTCTGAGGAACAGGGATGGCAAAATATCAATGAGGACAGATACGGAAAGTTGGATTTGAAAAAAATTGGTGATTTTAATGAGTTGATAGCTAAGATAGCCAAATGCTCAGGTGATACTAGATGGCTTCGCAATCATGCAAATAAAAGCATCTATAAAAGGCTACGAATGGTTTTTTGTAAGAAAAGAGATAAAGATGATACAGATAAAGCAATATACAGAATGTGCTGCATAGGGCTTGTAGATGATGTGACTATTGATTATCTGTCACAAACATACGAACTTAAAATCCACAAACGAACTGATGAAGAGTTCAAACAGTATATGTTGGATTTCTTCCGTAAGTATTATTCTTTGGAGCAAGCTCAGAAGAAGGTGGATGAAATTGACAAACAGCCAGGGCGTAATTATTTAGACCGTTGCCTGGGCTATTTAACAGCCTTTGTGTATGAAAACCTTGAAAAGAAGCGTTATCGTGCCATCGAGGACATGTGTATAGCATGTGAGGACAGTATCATAGAACGTCAAGCAAATGGTAACGATGAATGGCTGAAGGAGTTTATTCATCTGTACTTCAACTCTAAGTATGCGCGAACCGGCTATGAAGTTAATGGAAAGCCTTATTCCCTGAAGGATGATACAGATATAGAAGGAAAAGATGGATTCGATGTCGTTAAGAAGTATATTGAAATAATTGACCCTGTTAATGATAACTCTGGCAGTGAAGTGGATAATGTCAAACATCTGTATGGCGCGACCTTACTTTGTCTGAGAGCACATCCTGATAATGCTGCTTTGCAGCTTTTGCTCGCTTATTGCATTACTTTTTTAGGCGCAGGGAATAACCAGACACTGAAAAATAATGCTTACAACAATTATATCGAAGGCTTTATGACTTTGTATAATAGGGATAATAAGCAGGTTTGGAGTGACATTGACACTTTTACATCTTATCTAAAAGCCAAAGTTCGTAAAGATGATAAGTTTATCAAGCAGAACTTGGTTGACGATGGTAAGAAAACGATAACACTGTTTGTCCATGAGGATAAGTTAAATGAAATAACAAAGAAATATCTAAAATAATTATATCAAAATGACATACGATATTAACGCTACTTTGGAAAGGTTAGAACAGAACCTAAAGCAACTTGATTCTGCAAGAAAACAAGTTGAAAACACTGTTCAAGCAAGTGAAGGACTGCAAAATGCCGTTGCTGGTTATGTCGCTTCAATCAATTCTCTTGTTAAAGAAATCAAAGAGTGGGAGAAACAATTAGAAGGAGCACAGGTTGGAATTTCAGAAGAAGTGCAGAAGTCAGTGGGTAAAATGACCTCTGCTTGCGAGAATATTACGTCTAGTTTCACATCTTCAGTCGATGCTTCTTTGCAAGAATTTACCGAGCAGAATAACTTGCTATCTGAAAGGGTCGAAGAACTTAGCGCTCTTCGTGAAGAGATAAAATCAACCACAAAAGAGATTCAAACCATAAAAAAGTTTCTTTTTGACATTTCCAAAGATTTGAAAGAATCTCAAAAGGGGCAAGATAATGCCATTGCATCAATCAGTCAAAATGTTGATGACCTTCCCTCAAATATTAAGGAACATGCTGATAGCATTACTACGAAGTTGAATCAATGGAATCAGGAGCTGAAAAAGTTAATAGATGATATTTCTCCAAAGATAAAATCTATTGAAACAAAAGTTGATGCAATTACCAATATAATTAATTGTATACAGACTTCATGCAATACCATTAAAAGTTCAACTGATAATATAATTAACGAGACTAAGAATTTGCAAAATGAATTAGCGACTTCTTCTGAAGCTACGACGAAAGCAATTAACATCAATCGTTGGATTATTATTGCTGGTATCATTATTATTGTTGCTTTGCATTTCATTCGTTAAATAGTAAGCTGTAATTGTATGCACAATCGTCCTATAGCTAAACTCATTAAATGGTTTGTCAAACGTGAGAAAGGCAAATTAGTTGATGCACGTATCCGAAATACAACGACGTTTTGCTTATCTTGATATGAATGACCAAAAGAAAATCCTTTTATTATTCCTATTTTCCGGTAAATTAAAAAGAACCAAAACAACTAAAATCTAAAATATTTATGAACTCACGTAAAAAATCTATTTTAATCTATTTAGGTGGTATCATAACGGGTATCATTCTTACTTTTGCATTTTTTTTCTTTGTAGCATTAGGAAATACAAACGGAACGCCATCTGACAATAATGTCGTTATGTTTGAAAAGCCACAGCAAGAAATTAATGTCCATTCCTTTGAGATTATGCAAGTACTTCCAGATGGGAGTGCATTGGCAACGGTAGAAGATATTTCTAATATAGGAATGATTGTTTTATTCCTTGCTGATAAAGAAATTTCATATTATGATAATCAAAAAATAGATGTTCCATCAGACAAACGTGTAATGCAAGTAGGTACTTACAAATACATCTCGCGTAGTGAAATGGAGAAAACTGTTCCGATTGTAGAAATTATGGATAAGTAAAAACTCTTACCATATAAGGTAATATTTAGTAAAAGAACTACCTGTTTCCATAGAGAATACGTAACAGGTAGAAAATCACCTATATACAAATTTATCTACTTGTCTTAGAACTTCGAATGACGAAGCCTAATACAAGTGGATTTATTTTTGAAAATACGAGAGGGAAAGATACATTATGTTGCCTTATTAAATTAGGCCGTCAGGAGCTATTCTTCAGCGCCTGAATTTATTACTATAAAGAGACTATAGATTTATAATCCCCAAATCGGTTATTATGATTGGGGGTTATAAAAATTTCAGTC
>OAVB01001901.1_pt1 | contig 11541 bp, 9 predicted proteins | sample 1516871 | NCBI WGS metagenome assembly OAVB01 (sample SAMEA2580069, study PRJEB22360) | human gut metagenome | biome: human gut; feature: human-associated habitat; material: faeces | place: Denmark | collected 2008/2010 | reverse complement strand
ATATAAAGAATATGATTTTTTGTTCCTTTATTTGTTGAGGAGATTGTATGAAAAAAGCTATGTTTTCCGCTTTGCTCAGTACGGCGAGCATAATTTGCCTTGTTTTGCTTCTTTTATGGTTTATCGGCGATGCACGGTTTATTCCCTCTTTGGGAAATCCCCGTCTTTGGGTTGCCGCCGGTATATTATTTCTTTCTGTATGCGGTTTATTTTTTATATTCCGTCCTTCATTTTTGCGGAAGTATCTCCGTTTGTCTTTGGTTTTACCGTTGGTCTGGTGCTACATTTACTTGGGCTTACGGGTATCTGTATTTGCCTGAGAGTAATCACTTAGGTGATTATTACGGTATTTCTTTCCTTTTGTTTACTTTACCTTATATTTTTTATGCGTGGAAATGGAAGTTTAAATTATTTTCTCCTTTCTTTTCTGTTTTGGAGGGGTTATTTGCTTTTGTCATGGTCGTCATTCCCTCGGTGTATATCGGGTATTATGTGATTTACAAGAGCGAGATGGATTTATTTGCCATGATGGCTATTTCTATGACGAATGCAGATGAGACCCTGCAATTTATCCGTACTATGGCTTCTCCTCTTTATATCGGACTCACCGCCGCTTTTCTTATTTTACTTTTTGTCGTTTGCCAAGTGGTATCTTTCCGTTCGCTTTCGTCTCTGAAGTGTATCTCTCACTCCCCCTTATTTTCCACATCTAAGTATTATCTTTGCGGTCTTGCGGTAATTACCATTTTATTTACCGGCGGATTTGTCCGACAGATGATGTACGTTTTTCCTATCGGAATGTATCGGACAATTCAGCAAAAAGACAGTTCTTTTCAGCTTTTACAGACCATGAAAACCCGCCTTGCAGAGAATGAAAAAAATACTGAGTTTCTTCCCGGTCTGCCTATCACGGCAGGAACTCATATCCTGGTCATCGGTGAAAGTGCCTGCCGTGATCATATGCAGGCTTTTACGCCTTCTTATCCCGAAAAGACGACACCTTGGGAGTCGGAGATGACAGCATCGCCTGATTTCTTTTTTACCCGCAAGGCTTATGCAAATTTCCCTTCAACGGTGATGTCACTGAGTTTTGCTTTGACAAGCACAAATCAATACAGTGACGGATCTTTAAAGAATGCGGTGAGTCTGGTCGATGCGGCAAAGAAAGCGGGGTACCGGACGGACTGGATTTCTTTCCAGAATCGCAGTTCTCTTGCCAGTGCGGGCGTTTCTGTAATCGGGGAGCGTTGTGATGCCACTTACTGGGAAAACAGTTCGGACGGAGAGGCGGTCAATGTGATGAAAAAGCTCCCTCCGGCGGATAAGCGGATTATTTTTATTCATATCAACGGCAGTCATTATAATTACGCAAGCCGTGTTCCTTTCGGCTACGGGAAGGAAACTCTCATTTCTTCTGATGATCCTTATTACGATTATGATGTGACTTTGTCTTATACGGATAAAATGCTTCATGAAATTTTTGACTATGCAAAGGCGAATCTTAATTTGCAGACGATGATTTATTTTTCCGACCACGGGGAGGATATGGTTCATTATCACGGTACGTCTCCTTTTACGTATGACATGGTACGTATCCCGTTGTGGATTTACATATCGCCTGAGTGGCGGGCATTGTGTCCGTCGGTGATGCCTGCCTTGGAAAGGAACAGGGATAAGCTTTTTACGAATGATTTGATTTTTGATTTGGCTTCTAATTTGTGGCAGGCAAAAACAAATTATTATGAAGCAGTGTACGATTTATCGTCGCCCGAATACGGTCTTGACCGTCAGGCACTCACTATGCACGGCCGTTTTTTGGTAACTGATGATCCGGTATTTAAGAAATAAAAAAAGCAGGGCCTCCCGGAAGGGAAACCCTGTTTTTATCAGAGCATTTTTTTTATTGCTTCTTCCATGCCATAGGGCGTGGTCGTCGGTTCGTATCTTGCTGTGACGTGGCCTTCTTTGTCCACAAGGAATTTGGTGAAATTCCATTTAATATCATCGCCTTCCATGATTTCAGGGAAGTTCTTGCGGATAAAGTCTTCAAGTCCTTCGGCTTTGGGATTTTCTTTGTCAAAGCCTTCGAATTTTTTCTCTTTTGTCAGGTAGCGGAACAGGGGTTGTGCAGTCTTTCCGCGGACGTCATTTTTTTCAAAGAGTTGGAATGTCACGCCATAGTTCAGGCGGCAGAAGCCTTGGATTTCTTCATTGCTTCCCGGATCCTGCTCTGCGAACTGATTGCTTGGAAATCCGAGAATTTCCAGCCCCCGGTCCTTATATTTCTTATATAAATTTTCCAATTCTTCATATTGCGGGGTGAATCCGCATTTGCTCGCTGTATTTACAATGAGCAGCACTTTCCCTTTATAGTCGGAGAGTGCTTTTTCTTTGCCTGTAATGGTTTTGCAGGTGAAATCGTAAATTGACATAACGGCCTCCTTATTTTAACAACGGGAATCTGTTTACAGTATACTCTACCGGCCGGCAGAATTTCCATGTTTTTGTATAAAAAAAAGAAGCAGCAACGCCGCTTCAAAAGGGGGAGGCACCATTGCGCCTCAAGTGAGAACTATATAATAACATCTGTGCGATGTCATTAACAAAAAGAGGGGTGAACGATGATGATATTCCCTGGTATCATCATCGTTCAAAGGAGGTTGCCTGTCTTACCGCATAATATACGGAAAGAGAAGGCAGGGAGTTGAAATATATACACTCCAAAGGAGAGTTTGTAAAAAGGGTGAACGATGGAAATTCCCTGTTCCCACCGTTCGGAGAAAGTGAACTTTGCGGGGCAAATCCCTGCAAATCTATGTAAAGCCGTTTCCGGCATTTACATCAGGTCTTACGATATATAGTCACTTCATAAGAAGTATTTGTAAAAAGGGTGAACGGTGATATTTCCCTGTTACCACCGTTCAAAGGAGATGAACCTTATAAAGAATCGTTGCCAATTCTTTCGTATATGTAAAGCCAGAAGGCATTACAAGCATCTTTGGGATTTAGAGAATGATGTTTCCCTGTCACCATTCTCCTTATGAGGCAGGAGTCCTCACTCATTGTCTCATAAATAAAATCCACCCCTGCTTTGCAGAAAAGGGTGGATACACTAAAAATTCTTTATCACACCGCCTCCCCATCGCTCGCAGGTCAATCAGCAGTCAAAACAGGCAGTTCTCCTGACTTTGCTTCCTCGCGCCTCCGGTCTTCCCAATTCCTCAGTGACATTATCGGATTTACTCAGCATTACAGTGGCGGGACCGTGCCGGTTTCTCACCGGTCTTCCCTATTAAGCTTTTTCAAGCACCTGTTTTTTCTTATTCAATTTTTAACTGATCCGCCGGACCAATAAAAAAGCTCTTTACACGAACGCAAAGAGATGATAAGTACATCTCCCTTCCCATCGCTCGTGGGTCAAACGGTGATATCAAACAGGCAGTTCTCCTGACTTTGCTTCCCTGCTTACCTGGTCTTCCCGATTTCTCAGTGACATATTCAGGCTTGCTCGGCATTACAGTGGCGGGACCGTGCCGGTTTCTCACCGGTCTTCCCTATTAAGCTTTTTCAAGCACCTGTTCACTCTGTTCAGTTTTATCCATCATAGCATTCCCTATGATTTCTGTCAATCTTTATAATCTGTATTTCCCTGTTCCGCCTTGCGAATTTGGCATAGGCTATCTCAAAAAGTCATATCAAAGGTTCCTGCTTCTTCAAGCAGCTTGATATCAATAGGAGAATAGGTTTCCGGATGTTTTTTCAGGAAATGCTGTTCTTCCTCCGGGGCTTCATAGAAGTTTTCCAGTCTTTTGACTTCTGTATGTACTTTGGGCGGAATGTTTTTCTGCACATCATTCACAATCAGGCAGGATTCACTCATCTGCCGGCTGGTTCCCCTGTTTTGTATGTATGTGACATAGTAGGTAATCTGGGGAATATCTTCATTAGATGTGAAATAGATGCCCGTTTTATACTGGGGACCTTCACATTTCCCCTGCACACCGTCGGTATAGGGATTGATTATGGTAAAGAATATAGACAATAAGGAGCCTATATCTATTTTTTTCGGGTTATAAGTGACTTTTACACATTCTACTGCACCTGTGCTTCCGTCAGCAACTTCTTTCTTTGTGGGATTTTCTTTCCCGCTGTTCGCAAATCCTGCGACAGTTTCAGTGACTCCGTAAATACGGGAGAATACTTCTTGTATGCCATAGTAGGGACCACCGGCGAGATATAATTCTTTCACGGTAATTCCTCCTTTTTTTATAAATATCGGGTTGTGTTTTTTATATTTTAAAACAAATAATGAAAGAAATAAAGAATCCCCGGATTTGTCTCCGGGGATATTCTTCATTTCAAAATAAGGTGCTAAAGGACTTTCTTCCTTTACCGGAGAGTCATTTTAATGCTTTGTCTGTTCCAAATGCAAGGCAGCAGCTCTGTTTACATCAAAGGCTTTGATGAGTTCGGAAACTGCCTGGCTTGGAGAAATAGCGCCTGTCAGTACAGCGGCACGTACCTGGGGAATCCGGTTTTTTATCACCGGGTTTTCAAAGAACAGATTATGCAGATGTTCATCAATCATGCTGCGTACCCATGAGAGAACCTGACGCTGACGTCTGTTTTCAAAGACGCCCGATTTTTTCGTCACTTTTTCGAATTCTCTCATGACTGCCCAAAGTTCCAGAAGTCCCGTCTTTTTCAAGGCGGAGCAACGGTATGCGTGGGTTTCCCAGCCTTCGGTAGCAGGACGGATAAATTCGACCATTCGTTCATATTCGCCCTGTGTGACTTTCGCACGTTCCAGATTATCGCCGTCTGCTTTGTTGACTACGATGGCATCGGCGAGTTCCATGATGCCTTTTTTGATCCCTTGCAGGTCATCACCTGCACCGGTCAGTACGACAAGCATGAAAAAGTCTACCATATCACGGACTGTGGTTTCCGACTGGCCTACGCCTACGGTTTCCACAAGAATTACGTCATAACCTGCTGCTTCGCAAAGAAGCATGGTTTCACGGCTCTTCCGTGCGACACCGCCCAGTGTCCCCTTGGACGGGGACGGACGGATAAAGCAGTTCGGTTCTCTGGATAGTGTCTGCATACGGGTCTTATCGCCGAGGATTGATCCGCCGGTGATAGAACTTGTCGGGTCGATTGCCAGTGCTGCTACTTTATAGCCCTGCTGACAAAGCATGGTACCAAAAGATTCGATGAAACTACTTTTCCCTGCTCCCGGTACACCGGTAATACCGATGCGCAATGCTTTTCCCGTACGTGGGAGAAGCCCCTGGAGTACCCGCTGTGCTCTGTCAAAATCCTTAGGAGCATTACTTTCAATAAGGGTAATGGCTTTGGAGAGAATCATACGGTCTCCTTTGGATACCCCTTCTATGTATTCTTCTACAGATAATTTTTTACGGAGCGGTACCTTACGAAGTTTAGCCTCTGTCGGATATTCCTTGGCACCTGTCACGCTGTTCATGGCGGTATCAATGCCGCGCATGACGGAGCAGGCAAATTCGGGGTTTGCTTCTTTGGGTACCCAGCTTGGTCTTAAGTCATCATCGTTTTGGGCCATATCACTATACCTTAACCTTCCTTGGCTTCCGCTTCAGCACGGTCAACAAGCATGTGGAGCAATTTAATGCAGCATTCCGGGATATTGGTGCCCGGTCCGAAGATGGCCTGTGCACCATGTTCGTAGAGGAAATCATAATCCTGTGCAGGGATAACGCCGCCGATGCAGACGAGGATATCTTCACGGTGATGTTTCTTCAATTCTTCTACGATAGCAGGTAACAGGGTCTTATGACCTGCTGCCAGAGAGGAGAAGCCAACCATATGAACGTCGTTGTCCACCGCATCCTGTGCAGCTTCTTCCGGTGTCTGGAACAGAGGACCTACGTCGACGTCCCAGCCCATATCTGCAAAGGATGTTGCCAATACTTTCTGGCCTCTGTCGTGACCGTCCTGACCCATCTTTGCCAGGAAAATACGGGGACGACGACCTTCAAGTTCTTCAAATCTGTCAGCCAGTTTCTTTGCTTCTTGCAACTGTCCGGAATTATCAAATTCTGAAGAGTAAACTCCGGAAATGGTGTGAATGGTCGCATTGAAACGGCCGGATACTTTTTCAACTGCGTCGGAAATTTCACCCAGCGACGCACGGTCATGGGCTGCCTGTACGGCCAATTCCAGAAGGTTACCGTTGTCACGGCTTTCTGCCGCTTTGGTGATAGCTTCCAGATCGCGTGCTACCGCATCAGGATCACGGATGCTTCTCAGTTTTTCCAGACGCTTAATCTGTGCATTACGTACAGCCGTATTATCGATGGAAAGAACGTTCAACGGATCTTCCTTAGCCAGACGGTACTTGTTCAGGCCGACAATGGTTTCCTTACCGCTGTCGATGTTAGCCTGACGGCGAGCCGCACATTCTTCGATACGCATTTTCGGAAGACCGGTGGAAATAGCTTTTGCCATACCGCCCAGGGCTTCGACTTCCTGAATGTGGCCCCAAGCACGACGAATAATCTGGTTTGTCAGATATTCTACATAGTAGGAACCGCCCCAGGGATCGATAATCTTGCAGGCTTTGGTTTCATCCTGGATATAGAGCTGTGTATTACGAGCCAGACGTGCGGAGAAGTCGGTCGGAAGTGCGATAGCTTCGTCCAATGCGTTGGTGTGCAAGGACTGGGTATGTCCGAGAGCTGCCGACATAGCTTCCATACAGGTACGTGCAATGTTATTGAACGGATCCTGTTCTGTCAGTGACCAGCCGGATGTCTGGGAGTGAGTACGGAGTGCCATGGATTTCGGGTTTTCCGCACCGAACTGTTTCAGAATCTTTGCCCAGAGAACACGAGCTGCTCTCATCTTTGCAATTTCCATAAAGTAGTTCTTGCCCTGATCCCAGAAGAAGGACAGACGTTTTGCGAAGGCATCGACAGGAAGTCCTGCTTTTTCGCCGCAACGGATATATTCCATACCGTCTGCCAGCGTGTAACCGATTTCCAGGTCGCAGGTAGCGCCGCATTCCTGGATATGGTAACCGGAAATGGAGATACTGTTGAACTTAGGCATATATTTCGTTGTATATTCGAAAATATCACCGATAATACGCATGGACATAGCCGGCGGATAAATGTAGGTGTTACGAACCATGAATTCTTTCAGGATATCGTTCTGAATCGTACCGGCAAGAATCTTTTTATCTACGCCCTGTTCGAGTCCGGCGGAGATGAAGAATGCCAGAATCGGAAGTACGGCGCCGTTCATTGTCATGGAAACGGACATCTGGTCCAGCGGGATACCTGCGAAAAGAATGTTCATATCGAGCATGGAGCAAACGGAAACGCCTGCTTTACCTACGTCGCCGATAACACGGGGGTTATCCGCATCATAGCCGCGGTGTGTCGGGAGGTCGAATGCAATGGACAGCCCTTTCTGGCCTGCTGCCAGGTTTCTGCGATAAAATGCGTTAGATTCTTCTGCTGTGGAGAACCCTGCATACTGACGTACTGTCCATGGACGGAATACGTACATGGTGGAGTACGGTCCGCGCAGGAACGGTGGGATACCGCTCATGAAGTCCAAATGGTTGCAGCTGTCATACACATCTTTTGTATAAAGAGGTCCTACGGGGATACGTTCCATGGTCATTTCATAAAGATCGTCATAGGACTTGCCCGTTGTTTTTTCCAGACCCTCTTTCCATTCATCATAAGAACAATGGGGATGTTCTTCCAGGTTAACTTTTGTAAAATCCGGATTCACTGCCATGTTATTTTACCTCCTCTTCCGTAATCTTTATTCCTTTTTTGCCCTGGAGCATACGGAGGATCTGATAGCAATTTGCTTTAACACTGATAAATTCATCAATGCCTGCCTCACGATAAACAGGTTCCAAGTCTTTCGGTGCCGCACCTGCCAGGAAAAGGACGCCGTCTCCCAGTACTTCTTTCAAACGGGGAGCCAGAGCCGGTACATCTTCAGGATAGGTCGCATCGGTCGAGCAGATAACTGCGCCGTCATAAGGAGTGCCCTTATCGTCAATGCCGGCTTTCAGTGCTTCTACGCACTTATCCCAACGGGATCCCGGTTTTCCTTCATCATCCTGGAAACCTTCGTTCAGGTGGATATTAAATTCACCGACCTGGAGGAAACTGGTGGAGAAGTCCGCTCTTGCTTTATGCTGCGGAATCGGTCCCATATTAGCGAGGAAGATTTCTACATTCTTGCCTGTTTCTTTTTTATAAGCTGCCGTATCCATGCGGAGTTTTTCAAAGCGTTCTGTCCAGCGATGGGGGTAAATTTTTCTTACTTCGATAGAGCCGCCATCTGATTTTTCGGCAGCTTTCACTTCTCCAATGGTAGCCCCTGCAGAGAAAGCGGCAATTGCTTTTTCGACAAGTTCACCTTCGCCGGCTTTACCGATATCTGCCAGTGTATCGTTCAGATATACTTTGTCAATATCGGAACGGTATTTTTCAACACCTTCGGACAGTTCTTTTTTCAGTGCCGGTGTGTCTTCCGGACGCGGTTCGAGAAGTTCTTCCGTCATATTCGGATACATATTCGTTCCGACAGCACTGTCCTTGCGGAGTTCAAGTGCTTTGAAACGTTTATTCAGAACTTCGAGAATCTGTTTCTGCGGATATTCTTCCTGCAGTGCTTTTACGATACCGCCGAGAGATTCGATTTTCTGGAATTCAGCCCAGATTTTTTCAGCCATTTCTTTGGTCAATGCTTCAATACCCCAGGATCCGCCTGCCGGGTCAATCGGGCGAAGCATACCGAATTCTTCCTGCAGCATGATATGAAGGTTTCTTGCAATACGGCGGGAGAATTCGTCGCCTTTACGAACGGTTTCATCGTAAGGTTCATTTTCATAGGTGTCTACGCCGCCGACAACAGCAGAGAAAATCTGTGTGGTATTACGGAGCATATTAACACCGATATCATAAATGGTTTTTGTAAATAAAGCCGGGCGTGCATGAATCTTTGCAGAGCAGTCTGCTTCATCAGCGCCGAAAGCTTTCATAATATTTGCCCAAACCTGGCGTGCTGCACGGAGTTTAGCAATTTCGATGTAGAAAATTGCTCCTGTGTTAAAGCCGAAGTTGATGGAACGTGCTATGTCCTGAATGGAAATACCGCGTTTCTGCATCTGGCGGATATATTCCACTGCCATAGCAAAGGTATAAGCAACTTCCTGGACTGCATTACAGCCGCCGCGGGAGAATACGTCACTTCTTGCCATAACGGTACGCAGACCGGGAGCATTTTTTCTTGCCCAACGGATGCATTCTGCCATATCATCATAGTCTTTATCCAGAGATTCACCGAGTTTGCCGTTCCGGACAAGCTGTGCTATCGGGTTTGCTCCGATCACACCATGAAGTTTGCTGACATCTTTTCCCTGAGCCTTCAGTGCAGAAGCTACAAGTGCCAGCAGACGAAGTGAGGAAGCACCGGTGTACATCATGAACGGAATATTTTCCAAATCAAGTCCGTCAAGCAGTGTATGCATATCTTCCAAAGTGGTAATGCTTACCCCGTAGTCACCCGGTTCTTTGGCATCTTTTACGTCGATACCTTCTGCCGTAGCGCTGTCAATGCGGACATTATAAACGGTAGAACCTCTGTCAATTTCATGCTTCAGAAGTTCATTATTTTCTTTTGGCAAAGTTTCATCACAAGCCTGTGCGATTCCCCAAGGAGCACATTTATAGCCGTTCACCGTTGCTCCGCGCAGATAGTCACCCATTCCCGGGTAATCATCGGTCGGAAGAATGGCTTCCTGTGCATCAGGGCCTGTACTCTTTGTATAAATCGGGCTAAAGGTAATTCCTTCGTAAGTATTGGTATACATGATTTTATCGAAAGGTTTACCTTTTAAAAGCGCATTACACGCCTCCACCCACTCTTCATAGGTAGGTGGTGTAAATTCGTCAAACTCTACTTGAGGAAATTCGGCTTTTTCATTTGATTTTTTCAAAATTTCTTCTAACTCTTTATCAGTCAGTTGTTTTACCGAATCCTGGGACTTCTGTTCATCCATGAAAACATCCTCCTTATAATAATTTTAGACAATTCCCCAGAAAATAATGATTCGTATCTTTCATCTGTAAAAATGCAGGCATGTATCAAAAAGCTCGCATTTTTAATGATTTGGCGGAATCACTTTTCACATCGCCGATATTTGCACCTCCTTACCACGCTCTCATATCAATAAAAAACGACTATCCAGAGAATTAATGATAGCCGGACAAGGAAATATTCCTAATCCCCTCCCCATCTCTCGCAGGTATAACGGTGATTTTCAGACAGATAGTTCTCCTGGCTTAAGTTCCTCATTTATACCGCCTTCCCGGTTTCCCAGTGGCATAGTTGGTATAAACTCCCTTTACAGTGGCGGGACCGCTCCGGATTCTCTTTTATGCTTTCGCATCTGTCCGCTGTATGAAATTGTCTAAATAACTACATTTTTAGTATAATTCATTGTATTCTAAGTGTCAATCAATCTATATCTATTTATCATATATTTTATTCTTATCTCAAAAGAATAAAAGTTATTATTTTATTTGCATTTTATAATATTTTTATCATATAATAGTTGTGATATTTATTTGATATTTAATATACCGCTATAAAACGGTATCATTTTATGAGGAGGAAACCTATGGCAGCCGATGAAAAAAGCGCATTGACCAAGGAAGCACTTAAGCTCAGTAAACAATTTGAGGAAATGGACGGCCGTCGTCCGCGTCTGTTTCTCCCTGAATTAGAAGATGACGATGATAAGGAAGCCCGTAAAATAGCAGCTACCATTTTTGCAGACCAGGGATGGGACGTCGACGTAGGTCCTCTGCTTACACCTGAAGTTTCCGCACAAACCGCTGCAGATAATGATGTCCATTTCATTTTTTATACATCAAAAAGTCCTACGATGACAAAAGCGATTATCCCTATGTCACAAACACTTGCCATGATGGGGCGTGATGATATATTAATCGCCGTCCACCAGGTAAAAAAAGAAGATAAGGAATTACTGTTCCGCTACGGAATTGTGGCTGCCTTTGATGAGACAGCCTCCTTTGAGGAAACCAGTCTCACCATGCTCCGTCTGCTTATTTCTCTGGCAAAAGAAGCAGAAAGGGAACCTGACGCTTATTAATGATCATTAGAAAAGCCATAGAAGTTATAACTTCTATGGCTTTTGTAATGCTTGTAGCCGGAAATTTTTATCAGAAAAATCACACAAAAAAAGCAGTGCCATAGCACTGCTTTTTTATTGTGAGAATTAGCCAACTGTGAAGAGTGTGTCTCCACCCTGTACGCTCTGGCCTTCGGATACAGGCATGCCTGTAATCTTGCCATCGCAAGGAGCCATGATCGGGTTACCCATCTTCATAGCTTCGAGAACAAGAACTTCGTCACCGGAAGCTACTGCATCACCAACGCGTTTGTTGATTTTGATAACTTTGCCGGGCATCGGAGCTTCAACAGCTTCGCCTGCGCCTGCAGGAG
>OAVB01001896.1_pt1 | contig 11589 bp, 9 predicted proteins | sample 1516871 | NCBI WGS metagenome assembly OAVB01 (sample SAMEA2580069, study PRJEB22360) | human gut metagenome | biome: human gut; feature: human-associated habitat; material: faeces | place: Denmark | collected 2008/2010 | reverse complement strand
CGAGGGATATTCGGTACTGTTCCTGGGTGGTGGTGCCAGTATGGAGTTCTGCATGGTGCCTTTCAACTTCCTCGAGAAAAAGGCTGCTTATCTGAACACTGGCGTATGGGCCAAGAAAGCAATGAAAGAAGCGAAAGCCTTTGGTGAGGTTGTAGAGGTTGCCTCTTCTGCTGAAGCCACATATACTTATATTCCGAAAGATTATACTGTTCCGGCTGATGCTGATTATTTCCACATTACTACTAACAATACGATTTACGGTACAGAATTGAAAGCAGACTTGGATTCTCCGGTTCCGATGGTTGCCGATATGTCTTCCGATATTTTCTCACGTCCTATCGATGTATCCAAATATATCTGTATTTATGGTGGTGCTCAAAAGAATCTGGCTCCGGCAGGTGTAACATTTGTCATTGTTAAGAATGATGCATTAGGTAAAGTATCCCGTTATATTCCTACGATGCTGAATTATCAGACACATGTAGATAACGGTTCCATGTTCAATACTCCTCCTGTTGTTCCTATTTATGCAGCGTTACAGACATTACGTTGGGTGAAAGCTCAAGGTGGCGTAAAAGAGATGGAGCGCCGTGCCACTGAGAAAGCCGACATGCTGTATGCAGAAATCGATCGTAACAAAATGTTCGTAGGTACTGCTGCAAAAGAAGATCGTTCACGTATGAACATCTGCTTCGTAATGGCTCCCGAATATAAAGATCTGGAAGCTGACTTTATGAAGTTTGCAACAGAAAGAGGAATGGTAGGAATCAAAGGACACCGTTCAGTAGGTGGCTTCCGTGCATCATGCTATAATGCCATGCCGAAAGAAAGTGTGCAGGCATTGATTGACTGTATGCAGGAATTTGAGAAACTTCATTAATATTCTCATTACCAATATTCACAGAGTTTCACAGAGCGACTGTTAAAACAGAAAGAACTCCGTGAGACTCTGTGTCATTTTAAAGTAAAACGTTTTATATTATATATACAAATATACAAAGAATTATGAAAGTACTTATTGCTACTGATAAACCGTTTGCCAAAGTAGCTGTAGACGGTATTCGTAAAGAGATCGAGGCAGCCGGATACGAGCTTGCCCTACTTGAGAAATATACAGAAAAAGCACAATTGCTGGATGCAGTGAAAGATGCTAATGCCATCATCATTCGTAGTGATATTATCGATGCCGAAGTGCTGGATGCTGCTAAAGAACTGAAGATTGTAGTACGCGCCGGTGCCGGTTATGACAATGTAGATTTGGCTGCTGCCACTGCACACGGTGTATGTGTAATGAATACTCCGGGACAGAACTCCAATGCGGTAGCCGAACTTGTTTTCGGTCTGTTGGTATATGCTGTCCGCAATTTCTATAATGGAACATCCGGAACCGAATTGATGGGGAAAAAATTAGGTATTCACGCTTATGGAAATGTAGGCCGTAATGTAGCCCGTGTAGCTAAAGGCTTCGGAATGGATATTTATGCTTACGATGCATTCTGCCCGAAAGAAGTTATTGAGAAAGACGGTGTGAAAGCTGTTGATTCTGCCGAAGAACTTTATAAAACGTGTAATGTGGTATCTTTGCATATTCCTGCTACTGCTGAAACAAAGAACTCCATCAACTATGCTTTGTTGAAAGATATGCCGAAGGATGCCATTCTCGTGAATACGGCCCGTAAGGAAGTCATCAACGAAGACGAACTCATCCAATTAATGCAGGACCGTCCTGATTTTAAATATATCACCGATATCATGCCTGCCGCTAACGCTAAGTTTGCAGAACTTTTTGCCGGACGTTATTTCTCTACTCCGAAAAAAATGGGTGCACAGACCGCCGAAGCTAATATTAATGCCGGTATTGCTGCTGCCAAGCAAATTGTCGGTTTCTTAAAAGACGGTTGTGAGAAATTCCGTGTCAATAAATAATAAGAGATTTATGAATTATGATTTATGAATTATGAGGGAAAACCAAACGTATGACAAGGCATTATCGTATGCTGTCCGTATAGTTAACTTATATAAGTATCTGGTGGATGAGAAAAAAGAGTATGTTATGAGTAAACAACTCTTGCGTAGCGGAACGTCTATTGGAGCTAATATCAGTGAAACGATCTCGGCAGAATCCTCGGCAGACTTTGTCCATAAATTGTCAATTGCCCAAAAGGAAGCTAACGAGACGATTTACTGGTTAGCTCTATTGGAAAAGACCGGATATTTATCTGGTATACAACATGGATCCATGTCATCTGATTGCACAGAGATAAGAAAAATATTGGTTTCCAGCATATTGACTTCAAAGCAAAGATGTTTCCCCATCAATCATAAATCATAATTCATCAATCATAAATCTAATAATTATGGCTGTTATTAAACCGTTTAAAGGGATTCGTCCCCCACAGGAGTTGGTCGAACAAGTTGCCTCGCGCCCTTATGATGTATTAAATTCGGAAGAAGCACGGGAAGAGGCAAAAGGAAACGAGAAATCACTTTACCATATCATAAAACCGGAAATCGATTTTCCGGTAGGTACTGACGAACACGATGCATGCGTTTACGAAAAGGCTGCCGAGAATTTTAAATTATTTCAGGATAAGGGTTGGCTGGTACAAGATGACAAAGAGAATTACTACATCTATGCCCAAACGATGAATGGTAAAACACAGTATGGTTTGGTGGTAGGTGCCTACGTTCCTGATTATATGAATGGCATCATTAAAAAGCATGAGTTGACCCGTCGTGATAAAGAGGAAGACCGTATGAAGCATGTTCGCGTAAATAATGCCAACATAGAACCGGTGTTCTTTGCCTATCCTGATAATGCTGTTCTGGATGCAATAATCAAGAAATATACTTCTCAAAAGCCTGTATATGATTTTATAGCTCCCGGTGATGGTTTCGGACATACTTTCTGGATTGTGGACCAAGCAGGTGATATTGTTTCTATTACAGCAGAATTTGCCAAAATGCCGGCACTTTATATCGCCGATGGTCATCATCGTTCTGCCGCTGCTGCACTGGTAGGTGCTGAGAAGGCAAAACAGAATCCGAACCATCATGGTGACGAAGAGTATAATTACTTCATGGCTGTGTGTTTCCCTGCCAATCAATTGACTATCATTGATTATAACCGTGTAGTGAAAGACCTTAACGGACTGACTCCCACACAGTTCCTTGAAGCTCTCGAAAAGAATTTTATCGTCGAAGAAAAAGGAGCGGATATTTATAAACCGGATGCATTGCATAATTTTGCTCTTTATCTGGAGGGCAAATGGTATAGCCTTACAGCAAAAGCCGGAACATATGACGACAATGACCCGATAGGTGTATTGGATGTCACTATCTCGTCCAACTTGATATTGGATGAAATCTTAGGTATCAAAGATTTGCGTTCCGACAAACGTATTGATTTTGTCGGAGGTATCCGTGGCTTGGGCGAATTAAGCAAACGTGTAGATAGCGGTGAAATGAAAGTAGCCCTTGCTCTTTATCCTGTTTCAATGAAACAGCTTATGGATATTGCTGATACAGGCAACATCATGCCGCCAAAGACTACTTGGTTTGAACCGAAACTTCGATCGGGACTGGTGATTCATAAATTAGACTGATTCCGTACGTTGTAAATGATAAAAGATGAATAGGCGGTACAACATGTTGATACATGGATTGTACTGCCTATTTTTAGTTTTTAATTCTCGGTTTTTAATTTTATAAGTATCTTTGCACACATGGAAGATACATATAAGACTATTACCGAACCATCCGAAGGTATCTATACCGAGAAACGTAGCAAGTTCATTGCTATCGCCCTGCCTGTGCGCACTCATGAAGAAATAAAAGCGCATCTTGAAGTTTATCAGAACGATGCACGTCACGTTTGTTATGCCTATATGTTGGGTCATGAACGCAAAGATTTTCGTGCAAATGATAATGGCGAACCTTCCGGCACAGCCGGTAAACCGATCTTAGGGCAAATTAATTCTAATGAATTGACAGATATACTAATTGTAGTAGTACGCTATTTTGGCGGAATTAAATTAGGGACAAGTGGTCTTATCGTTGCTTATAAGGCTGCTGCTGCCGAAGCCATCGCCTCTGCCACGATTGTTGAAAAAACGGTAGATGACGAGGTTACTGTATTGTTCGAGTATCCGTTCATGAATGACATTATGCGTATTGTGAAAGAAGAGGAACCGGAAATAATACAACAATCCTATGACATGGATTGTAGCATGACACTTCGCATCCGTCGATCGATGATGCCCCGTTTGATGGCACGGTTGGAAAAGGTAGAAACAGCGCGTATTATTGACGACAAGGAGAAATAAGCAAGTTTTTTATACTATTGGTTTACTTACTCAATGTGCGTTTCTTCAAAATAGATATCCGGAATGAACGCACATTGAGTTTTTGTCGAAAAAATATGAGACTCTTTTATTCATCTCCCTTTTCGAAGTTTATTTTACGGTGTGTACCGTCACAGAACGGCTTGTTTTTTGAATGACCGCAGCGGCATAAGGCATTTGTTCCTGTTAGAATATTTTCTTTTCCGTCTTTGGTGATTATTTTAAATTCACCTTTAATAATATACGGCCCTGCGGGTACTTCTGTAATGCTAATCAGATTTTCAATTTTATCCATAACTTTGTCATTTAAGTAATTAAGTATGTATATATAACATTCCGGATTGGAAATAGTTTTTCCTATTCTTCATTTGTTTTTATCAGTTTTCCTTATCTTTGCACCGAATGACGTACAATGTGAAAATGAGAGTTTTCTTTATATATATCGGTTTGTTTTTGTTGGGAAGCACTTTCTCTTCTGTTAAGGCACAGTCTGTTAAAGCACAGAAAGTGGCTCTTAATGACATACCTCTACCTTGGTATTCACAGAAAATTAGCGGATGTCCCTATGCACATTGTTCGTTGGCTTCTTCTTTGATGGTGTATGACTATTTTAAAGGGATGACTTCAGACAGTTGCCGCTCGGCAAGTGAAGCCGAAGCAAAATTGGTGGAATATCAGAAAAACTATTTTTTAAAGAAACGTGCTCCTTTCAAGCGACGGACATCAGTGGGACAGGGAGGATATTACTCTTTTGAAATAGATTCGCTGACGCGTTATTATGAGCGTATGGTGAGCGCAGAACATTTTATGAATAAGGATTATCGGATATTGAAGTCTTATATCGATCAGGGAATTCCCGTTCTGATAAATGTTCGTCATCGTGGTTCTACCCGTGGGTTGTTGCAACCGGGTAGTCACCGCCATTGGATGGTGCTTCGTGGTATAAACGATACTCATGTGTGGATCAATGATCCCGGACGTTCGGCCACGATGCGTAATAAAGGAGAAAATCAGTGTTTTCCAATAAAAAAAGAACGAGGTAATCCTGCCTGGTTTGATGGATGCTGGACGGGAAGATATATCGTGATAACTCCCCGTATCCCATTGGCCATGGCCCGGATCGGTAAGTTACCTCCTGTGGAGGAAACAATAGCGATAAAACCTCCGTTTATTCCTTGGAAAGAACTTCCGGAAGTAATTGATCTGTAAATCTATAAAATAAACAAATAAAAATATATGGCATTTGAAGCAACAAAAAGAGAATGGAGCGAACTTTATGCTTTTTTCCGCTTGCTGGCGGACGGGCAAGTCGCATTGGGCACGCCGCAAGTGAAAGCAGATGAAGAGAGGTGTTGGCCCATCGCTATGATACAAAGGGAAGAGCATGACGGAACGCGCCGTTATTATATAGAAAAAGAAGATATTCATATTGTAGGCGAAAACATAGATAAACGGATCGCTCGTGAAGATTTCGATATAGTATCCGGATTAATTCTCACCGCCATGAAATCCTCGTCCGAAGATGATGTAACCTCTCCGGACGGAGTGGAAGAGTTTCTGGACGAAGCTGCAATTTTCGATCTGGAGGCAAAAACGGACGATCGTACAGACTTCTCGGTCGCATTCTGGCATCCGGAAGCACCGCTCACAGGGTTGAATGTCCGTTCACGTCTTAGTGCAATGAATCCGTTATTGGACGGTGGGCGAAGCGCCAATCTTAAATTGGAGCAGACCGGTGTGAAATTTGCTGTACCTACAGTGAATAAAATTAATGCTTTGCCAGAGTCGCCTACGGAAGTGGCGGAACGCATGATGATGATAGAGCGTCTGGGCGGGATATTGAAATATTCGGATGTGGCCGATCGTGTATTTCGCTGTAACCTTTCGATGATTGATCTGCATTTTCCTCGTGTATTGGCTGAAATGGTACGTATAATGCATCTTGATGGTATTACTCGTATCAGTGAGCTGACAGAGGAAATAAAAGCAATCAATCCTCTAAAGATAAAGGATGAACTGATCAATAAGCATGGGTTTTATGAATTTAAAATGAAGCAATTCCTGCTTGCACTGGCATTGGGTATGCGTCCGGCAAAAATATACAACGGGACAGATTCGGCCGTAGAAGGCATCTTATTGGTGGATGGAAGCGGGCAGGTGCTTTGTTATCACAAATCGGAGAAAAAAGTATTTGAAGATTTTCTGTATTTGAATACCCGTTTGGAGAAAGGTTCTTTGGACAAAGATAAGTATGGCTTCCTGGAACGTGAGAACGGGGTTTATTACTTTAAGTTGAATGTGAAAATCGGATTAGTGAAAAGATAAATAATGTGCCAATATAACACAATGTGCCAATGTGCCAATTACCATGCGGTATCCTTGATTGGAACAAGGCATATTGGCAATGCATTTAAATAAGATTCATCATGAAAACAAATGAAGTTTTAGAGACTATCAAAACGCGGCGTAGCGTGCGTGCTTATACTGCACAAGCACCGGAGACAGATGACCTGGTGACTATACTTGAAGCTGCCAAGTATGCTCCTAACGGTATGCATCTGGAAAGTTGGCATTTTACAGCTATCCAAAACGCTGAAAAGTTGGAAGAACTGAATTCACGCATTAAAGGTGCGTTTGCAAAGAGTGATGACAAGCACTTACAGGAACGTGGACACAATAAAGCGTATTGTTGCTATTATCATGCGCCGGTATTGGTGATCGTTTCCAACAAACCTACCCAATGGTGGGCGGGCATGGACTGTGCATGTGCCATTGAAAATATGTTTTTGGCGGCTCATTCGTTAGGTATCGGGTCATGTTGGATCAATCAGTTGGGAACAACCTGCAATGATCCTGAAGTTCGTGAATTTATAACTTCTCTCGGTGTACCGGCCGATCATCAGGTTTATGGCTGTGTGGCATTGGGTTATGCTGATCCTAAAGCACCGCTGAAAGAAAAGGTAGTAAAGGAGGGAACTGTGACAATTGTAGAATAATACCCGCTATTACCTGCTCGAATGATCAAAGGAGTGCTATTCTCCGATTGTTTTTTATGCTGATCCTTGTGAAGTCATAAAACAAAATCTCCCGGATAGAAAGAACCACTTTCATATCCGGGAGATTTTATTTTGCACCTATTACTTTTAGTTTATTCGAAAGTACCATACCGGGTAGGCAATAACTTCCGGTCTCCCAAAGTATTGTCTACACGTGCCACATTTATCCAGAATTTGTTTTCCCGCACGCTTTCTATCGGATAAGCCGCTTTTTCACGGGTATAGCAGTGTTCCCAATTATCGCCTACCACTTCATATTCAGGATGTGGTGCATTCACTAATACATTGTCGTCTTTGTCTGCTTCACCGTTTTTCACTTCCTGTATTTCCTTCCAGATAGTCTGCATTACTGTAATGAAATTATCCAGTTCCCACAGGCTTTCACTTTCAGTAGGTTCAATCATCAGCGTACCGTGAACAGGGAAAGAGAGGGTAGGAGCATGATAACCGTAATCCATGAGACGCTTGGCTATATCATTCTCACTGATGCCCGTTTCTTCACGTATTTTGCGGCATTCCAATATCATTTCATGGCCTACAAATCCGTTAGCTCCTCTGTATACAATACCATAAGTGTCTTTCAGACAAACTGCTAAATAGTTTGCATTAAGAATAGCTGCTTTTGTAGCCATCGTCAAACCTTCCGTGCTCATCATACAAATGTATCCGTAAGTAATCGGCAATATTCCCGCACTTCCGTAAGGAGCAGAGGATACTTCGTTCATCGGATTACCAAACAATCCATGTCCCGGCAAAAAAGGAACCAGATGTTCGGCTACGCATATCGGGCCTACACCCGGACCTCCGCCGCCATGAGGAGAAGCAAACGTCTTATGCAGATTCAAATGACAAACATCGGCACCGATAAAGCCCGGATTGGTCAATCCTACCTGAGCATTCATATTAGCACCATCCATATATACCTGTGCGCCACATGCATGAATGATGTTACAGATTTCTACAATCTCTGTCTCAAAGATACCGTGCGTGGAAGGGTAGGTGATCATCAGTGCAGCCAGATCCTCCTTGTTTTCTTCAGCTTTGGCGCGAAGATCCTCCATGTCTACATTCCCTTGCCCGTCGCAGGCACAGGTGACGGTCACGAATCCTGCCTGAATAGCCGATGCCGGATTTGTGCCGTGAGCTGATGCGGGAATCAGTATCTTGTTGCGGTGTCCCTGCCCGATACTTTCGAGATAGCTGCGGATAACCCGGAGCCCTGTATATTCTCCTGCCGCACCGGAATTCGGCTGGAGGCTGACACCGGCAAATCCGGTTATGGTTTTCAATTCTTCACTAAGGTTTTCTATTAATATGCGATATCCCTCAGCCTGATCCTCAGGCACTAACGGATGCATGCACATAAACTCCGGACGGCTTAGCGGTAGCATCTCGGCAGCCGCGTTAAGCTTCATTGTACACGACCCTAATGGGATCATTGAATGTGCCAATGAAATATCCTTGCGATCCAGCCGCTTTATATAACGCATCATCTCTGTTTCGGTGTGATATTTGTTGAATACCTCATGAGTCAGAAATGCGCTTTGCCGTTTCAGCTCTTTCGGAAAGGCGGCAGATTCCGGTATCACAGTCATCTTCTGATAATCTTTTTCCGCTGCAATGGCAAAAATAGACAACAATATGCCGGCAGCAGCCGTATCAGTGGTTTCATCAATGCTGAAGCCAACGTCACCATTATCGAAATAACGCAGATTCACCTCTTTGCTGAGAGCAATGGTACGTATCTGCTGAGCAGAAACATTATCAGGCAGGATAAAACGGAGAGTATCGAAATAATACTTGTTCACCTGCTTATATCCTAACTTATTTATCTCTTTTTCCAGAAAAGCACTAATATTATGGATGCGTGAAGCGATTCCGGTAATGCCCTCTTGTCCGTGATAGACTGCATAGAATCCTGCCATGGTAGCCAGTAATGCTTGGGCGGTACATATGTTTGAAGTCGCTTTTTCGCGTTTAATATGCTGCTCGCGGGTTTGAAGAGCCATGCGATAACATAACTTTCCATATTTATCTTTTGACCATCCTATGATACGTCCCGGCATATTGCGCTTATACTCGTCACGGGTAGCAAAATAAGCAGCCGAAGGCCCGCCATAGAATAAAGGCGTTCCAAATCGCTGGGTAGTGCCGAATACGATATCCGCTCCCCATTCACCGGGAGGAACTATCATTGCAAGGCTTAACAAATCGGCGGCTACAGCTACTTTGCAACCGGCTTCATGTGCTTTCTCCGTGAATATCCGATAATCCTCAATACTTCCGTCGGCATTGGGATATTGAACGATACAGGCAAATACTTCCGGAGCAGGTGTAAATTCAGCGTATTTTCCCATACGCAATTCGATACCTTGAGGGATGGCACGTGTGGTCATTACAGCCAATGTCTGTGGGAAAATGTTTTCATCAACAAACACGACGTTAGCTCCTGCTTTCTGTTTATCACGCGGACGGAGAGCATACATCATCGTCACGGCTTCTGCTGCTTGCCGAGGTTCGTCCCAAAATATGAGTTGGCCAATGGCATGGCGGTAAGGTCACAAACGGCTGTCTGAAAGTTCATAAGGGCTTCAAGACGCCCTTGTGAAACTTCGGTTTGATAAGGAGTGTAAGAAGTATACCACACCGGGTTTTCAAACACGTTTCTTTGAATAACGGCAGGGGTAATGGTATTGTACCATCCCATTCCGATGTATGATGTAAACAGTTTGTTTTTGCTTGCCAGTTGGGCTATGTGGTTGCTGAACTCATATTCCGTCATGGCAGGCGGTAATGCCAACGGTTCCTTCAGGCGGATATTGGCGGGTATTGTTTTATCTATCAGTTCATCAAGAGTGGCTACACCAATCTTGCGAAGCATCACTTGTATGTCTTCCTCACTGATGCCTATATGACGGCTGGCAAATGAATCGGTTTTCATATTAATTAGTTTTTAAGTAGTCCAAATGCATTTATAATCATCCGGTGCGCTCCCTTGACAGGCAGAGAAAGCACTTAGCGGAAGAAAGGATTTTCCGCTTTCTCCATTCCAATAGTGGTAGGGGCACCATGTCCCGGATAGACCACTGTTTCATTGGGAAGCGTGAACAGGCGGCTGCAAATATGCTCTATCAGCTCATCGAAATTCCCTCCGGTCAAATCGGCCCGGCCGATACTTCCTTGAAACAGGACATCGCCCGAAAACATGCAATGATCCGCCTTGCAATAATATACCAGGCTACCCGGTGAATGTCCGGGCACATGAATCGCTTCCAGCGAGGTGTTGCCAAACGTAATGGTGTCTCCGTCGTAGAGGTATTTTCCCAACGGGACAGGAGGTTCCTGTAACTGGAATCCGAACATGCGGCTCTGTTTGGGCGCTTCTTCTATCCAATACTCATCTGCCTGATTGGCTTCGGCAGAAAGACCGAACTCCTTTAGCATAAACGGATTTCCAAAAATATGATCCAGATGCAGGTGTGTGTTTAATAAATGTTTTACAGTCAGCCCGTTGGCAATGATAAAGTTTTTCAATGCCTGTTTTTCTTCATCATAAAAACATCCCGGATCAATCACTACCGCTTCTTTTGTTTCATCCCACAGCACGTAGCAGTTTACGGGAAACATATTAAATTCAAATCTTTTTATTTTCATGGCTTTTTGATATTACGCATCTTGTTATACGGTTACATATACCACTTTTTTAGTTTGGAAGAATTCCTCTTCAAAATCCTCACTCAAGCTGTGTAGAGTCGTCTTATTCTTGAAAGGCATTGCTTCATGCTCGAGCTCTCCGCCTTTGAGACAGATTAAACCATTGGGCAATGCATTTTGTTGCCGGGGAGAGATGTTTTTCTTGATGATTTTAATCAGATCGCCCAATGGCATGACAGCACGGCTTACTACGAAATCGAACAACTGCTTTTCTTCTTCGGCACGCGCATGGCGGAAAGTGACATTTTTTAGTCCGATAGCGTTGGCTACTTCAGTGGCTACACGCACCTTCTTGCCGATACTGTCTACAAGATGGAATTTTACTTCCGGGAAAAGTATGGCTAACGGGATACCCGGAAAACCTCCTCCCGTACCCAAATCCATGATACTGGTTCCGGGACGGAAATTGATTATTTTGGCAATACCAAGCGAATGTAACACATGATGTTCGTACAGATTCTCGATGTCCTTGCGGG
>OAVB01001878.1_pt1 | contig 11673 bp, 10 predicted proteins | sample 1516871 | NCBI WGS metagenome assembly OAVB01 (sample SAMEA2580069, study PRJEB22360) | human gut metagenome | biome: human gut; feature: human-associated habitat; material: faeces | place: Denmark | collected 2008/2010 | reverse complement strand
CGGCAGCGGCTTCGTCAAAGCCGAAGGTCAGCGCGGCGGCGTCGTGGGCGTCGGCGGTGATGATCACCCTGCCGCCCAGCTTGTTCCACTCGCCCAGCAGCCATGCGCCGGGGTAGAAATCCTTGCGGTAGCCCCGGTATACGCCGCCGGTGTTCACTTCCAAGATGCAGTCGTTCTCCCGGGCAGCTTGCAGCGCCCTGAGTGCCGCTGCTTTGTAGCGGGGGGACTCCTCATCAAAAAAAGCTGCCGTCTGCGTTCAGCTTTTTGACAAGGTCGATGTGACCCAGAATGTCCGGCTTTTTGGCGGCGATCTTCTCCACCTCGGCAAAATAGGCCTCCACCGCTGCCAGCGGGTCGCCGTCAAAATCGTTGTTGATGCAGTCTTGCAGATCCTCGGGGCGGAAATTGATCTCGTAATATTTCCCGGTGTTCTTGCCGTACAGGTGGTGTGCACTGCCGATCCAGTAATCAAAGCCCTTGGGCGTGCCCTCGCTCAGCAGGTCCCACTCGATGCCACACAGGATATCCACCTTGCCTCGGTACTCGTTTTTTAGATTGGCAATGGTGGCGCGGTACTGCGCGGTGCGGCCGGGGGTCATGCAGTATTCCGGGTCGGGCTTTGTGTAGCTGTGGCCGCTGAAACCAAGGGTGGTCAGCCCCCGCGCACAGGCGGCACCCGCCATCTCCTGCAGGGAGTTTTTGCCGTCACACAAAGTAGAGTGGCAATGTACGCTGGACTTTCTGTAATCTGCCATGGGCTTCTCACTGCATCCTTTCCTGCTTGACCTTGTGGTCGATGACGTGGCGCTTTTCCAGCTTCCGGGTCACATCCTCTACGGTGATGCAGTTAATGGCAAGGGGGATGCTATCCTCGAACCGGGCTTCCCCCCGGTTGGTATCCATGTTGAAGCGGCAGGAAAGCAGTTTGTTCATAGGAAACCTCTTTCTATATTAAGGTGATGTCTGTTCGATTGTCCAAATTCCTGCCATGAATCGTAAGTGTTGATGTACATTTGATGCTTGGTTTAAACAGGTGAAATTGCGGATGCCATTTTCGAGCCAAACCAGCCCATTTTCCCGGCTTTGCATAAAAATCCGATCCCTGTTTTAAGGGGCAGATTTTGGCTCTGCACATTTTTGCACACTTTTTGCACACCGGAACGGCTGGATAACGGATGCGAGAGAGGATAACAGGTGCAAAGGATGCAGCAGATGCGAAACGCAAATTTACGGTGAAACGATAAAAATGATGAATTTGCGTAATTCTGGAAATTGACGATTGTTGCACGTTGGTTTCTCTTAATCAGTGGGCCCAGGGTTCGAGTCCCTGGAGGTGCACCACAACAACAAAATCCGAACTTTTTTCCAATAGGAGAAGGGTTCGGATTTTTTGTATTCTTCGGAAAACAGAACGAATCCCTTGCTTCCATCGAAAAGCGTCCTAGACCTTATCATAAGAAAGCACGACAGATCACTGTAAGAGTGCCGTAAGGCAGAAAGGACACAAACATGAAGTACGATGAAAGAGCCTGCAAGTTCAACATGGATACCGGCTGCGTGGAACTGCTGCTCCGGGATGGGAGAATGATCTCCATTGACTGCACCGGGGTCGAGGATGCACTGGATGTGACCATGGCGCAGAGGTCAGAACTGGATTATCTTATCTACAATGACCCGCTTGGCGATGCCGATTTGATTTTGAATGGTGACCCGGAGGAATATTTGAAGAATGTGGCCGGGAGCCATGGGTTAGAAGATTGACTCAAGTAAAGCTGTAGCTGCCCAATAGACAGAATCGGAACAGCCAATGGTGTAAAACAAAACGCACTGTTGGCTGTTTTAGCTTAAGATGGTTGCTGTTTGAAAAAAGTTTTCGCCCCTAGCATATCAAAAAATTGACAGCACCACCGACTAAAGTGCCTCTAACATTGGCTACTTGATGCCCCTGTTTTATCGTGATATACTGTGCATATACATATTAAACCTATTTATATTGGGCACAGGGGAAAACATGGTAAAGCTGTTTTCATGTAAGGCACACGATGGCGATTATTTCTGGCTTCGGTACAAACATGACGAAGAAAAACGATATCATAATATCGTGATAGATGGTGGTCGAAAGTCGAATGCCTCGGATTTTTGTGAAATGCTGAAACGCATTTACGAAAATGGTGAACAAGTAGATGCAATGCTCCTAACGCATTTCGATCAGGATCACATCATGGGAATGCTTGTAGGATTGCAGAAAGCTCAAAAGAAAAATTGCATCCCGGAGATTGCTGTGCTTTACCTGAATACGGGAAGAGGATATTGGAAACATCACCAAAGCGGGGAAGAATGGGGGCCCCTTCTCGAAGAGACCGTAAAAATTCCTATGGCAAATGCACCAGGATACAGTGCAAACGATTTAATGAAATTAACAGATTTTCTTCGGGAGTATGGACTGGAAAAACGCATCTGCCCCTATATAGTACAGTCTTGCAGAGAAATCCAAATCGGGGATGCAAAGTTTTGCATTATTAGTCCGAGTGACACCTCTCTCAAAAATCTGGTTCAAAATTGTTCGGATTTGATGCAGGTACCCCCAGCCACCCCTTATGGTGGAGCTGACCCGGAATGGTCAGTGTCTTTGGATGAATTGAGCGGATGCAATGTACCAGAGGATGCGAGTCTCAGTAACGGTGCAAGCATTGCATTCCTTTTTCAATTTGAGAAAATACGAATTGCATTTTTGGGAGATGCACATCCATCTGTATGCGTCGATGGCCTTTTGAAACTGGGCTATTCCAGCCAAAAGCCCTGCTGTGTTGATCTGGTCAAGTTGTCGCACCATGGCAGCAAGCATAACTGTTCAAATGAGTTGCTACGAATTTTACGGACACAAAATTATTTACTGAGCACGGATGGAAAAAGCGGAAAGCTGCCCAATAAAACGGTGCTTGCAAAGTTATTGCGTAGCTGTGGCTCTGCAACGATATATTGCAATTATAGTTGGTGGAAAAAGTCAATCTATAGCTCGTTCTTTACAGAAGAGGACCGTAAAAAATGGCTTGATGCGGGTAACCTTAACTTGATAGAGTTGTCGTCGGAAAACACATCGGAAATAGTGAAAAGCGGGTTGGAATTATATGGATTCGGCAGAGGTTGGTAAATACATTGAATCCGTAGCGGTTCGGATTGCATTTCATAATGGAAATTCTGTGGCGGGAACAGGCGTCCTTTACACACTACAAGCTCAAAAACGGGCGGTGGTTTTGACGGCAGGACATGTTTTGCAAAGTGCTCTGACCAATTCTCACATATGTCCGGCCGTTTTGTCCGTTTGGAGCGAAAACGGAACGAAGGAAATTTCTTTGGAATTGGCTGATTCGGAAGGTGATGAAGCAGTCAATATTCACTACTGTCCGGGCTTTATGCACGATGGCAGAAAGTATATTTTTGACGCTGCAATCGTCGAGGTTCCTTGGAACGACTGGATGAATAACATCCCTGAGATTCGTCTGGGAGATGCTAAAATATCAACGCAAATCCAGTTGATAGGATTTCCTAAAAGTACGGACAGTGAAGCGACTCCCGAAGATCGGACAAAGGGAAGAATGGGTCTGAGGGTGGAGCTTTCCACTTCAGCAGACAATGACAAAGAAAAATCGTTTAAATTCAGTTATCACACCGATAACGCCTATCCAATTGAACGGAACGAGGTGATGGCAGGATACTCAGGAAGCGGGCTGTTCCTTTGCGATTCAGAATACCCAAAGCTGATAGGTCTAGTCTCGCAGAGCTATGGGAGCGAAGACGCTGGAAATGTCGCGTGGGCAGTGTCTTCTTATGCGTTGGGACTCCTTTTAACGGAATATGGTCTTGCTTTGGAAGCAAGCGAATTCGAAAATGGTCTGTCAACGCTGGCCGACGGATACCCAGAACGTCCCGGCATTTTTTTGCAGGACACTGTTGAAAGGCTCCACCTGTCGGAAGGGCAATTAAATAAGACCCATCAGGAGCAGTTTTTTCCAAATGATTTCCCCTGCGACATGGGAAAACGCTGCGTGAAGTATTGGAAGGGCAGAGCGATTACCGCAGTATATATCTGGCTTATAAATGGAAATTGCCCAAGCTCGTGGGAAAATGTTAAAATTGAGATACAGACCGATGCAGGAGAAAAAATCCCGGTCAATCTAGAATTTTTATGTGCAGATGAAAAATATGAAATTGCTGGCGTGTTGCGAACACTTATTAAAAAAGGCGGCTTTTCGGAAAATCATTTTCAAAATCAGACACTATTCTTTTTGAATTCAAAAGACTCTCTGCCAGGAACGCGAGAAATCAGCCGAAGACGTTGTTCTAATGTTATCAAAAATATTGTACAGCAAAATTATAAAAGAACGAGTGAACGGGAAAATATGTTTCATGTCACAAAGGGTGACCCTGGGGAAGTATCGATGGCGATTATTTCGCTGGATTCTTTTCGTACACTTTTGGAAGATCTTTCGTATGACATGGTGGACGAGTACCTTACAGATGAGATGGTGAGGGCAGTCATTCAGAAAAAATTGAAGGAGCTTTGGAAATGAAAACGGATATATCAGGTTGGAGCCAAGTAGCGTGCGATGATCTGAAAAAGACAGGAACATCAGACGAGATTTTCTATTATCATCGTGTGCTGGGAGAAGAAAAGTATGCGGCTCATGTGTTTATTGCGCAATACATTTCGCCGGAGCAATTGAAGCAAAATTGGGAAAGGCTAAATGATAATATTGCGCTCCTCTATCAAAGCAATGTGGAGTCTCTTCTGGAAAGAAGTAATTTCTATCTCTGCTTCTTCCTTCCAGAACCGCTGGATACCATTGAAAAAGAAAAGATTGAAAATGATGCTTACTGTGCAAAAAAATATATTTTTGTTAGCAAAAAGAAGTTGTCTATTGAAGAAAAGCTCTGGGAGATCAATGAGAAAATTTTTGAATTGAACTATCTGGTGCCTCAGAATACTTCAGAAACAAAACTTCTTTCTATGCAAGTCCAAAATTTTCGTGTTTACAGAGGACAGAAAAACTTTGCATTTACTGCCGAAAATGCTTCGGACTGCCCTGCCTCGCTGGTCATGATATATGCACCGAACGGAATGGGAAAAACAAGCATCTGTGATGCACTCGAATGGGCTCTGACGGGAAAAATTCAACGTCTTTCTGATATGGAAAAGCTGATCGGGCGAAGCAATATGCTTCTTCATAACCGGGAAAAATACAAAAGCGTAGAAGAGTACCGTAAAAACAAAGAACACGCATTTGTAAAACTCGTACTGAAAAACCGCGCAGGAGCTCAAGATGAACTTCAGCGTGTAGTAATAAGAAGCCCAAATGATTTAAACGTAGGTACTTTTAAGGGAACACTAGAGGGAAAAGAGAGACCTTTTCAGAATGAGTTGCATTGGAATCAGATCATTATGCCACATGACCAAATTGAAAAATTTGTGAGTGCGATAAAACCGTCAGATCGCTATAACGAATGGATGGTGTGCGTTGATCCGAACGGCATTCTTCAAGAGCAATACAAAAGGAGATACATAGAGTATTCCGAGGAACAAAAGTTGTGCAAAAATATCGAGATTGAACGGGATAGGCTAGTTCATGAACAGGAAGATTTGAAATGGGTAGAAGCTGTTTCCCAAGAACTGCGAAAAAATATCAAGTGCTACAATGAAAGCGTTCCGGATGTCCTGAAGCTGGAAATGCCTGAGGAAAAAGTGGAAATCGATGAGTTTCTCAAAATCATGACAAAGGCGAAAAGCTGCAATGAGATACTTCGAAACGAACAGAAAAAAGCTCAAAAGAAGCAGGAAACCCTTGATTTCTATCTGGACCGCGAAGGTGAATGCTATACGCAGCTGTTGGAAGAACTTCACCAAAGATTGGAGGAATATCAGCAGTGCGATAAAAATTTAAATAATCGCCGTCTATACGAGAAACTGCGGATCGAACTGGAAAATGCCTACAAGGTACAAGAGAAACTGCAGCAAGAATGTGAGCTCCTTCGATATATCCAAAAACATGGCCAGGCTCAGATGGCGCAAAAGACACAACAGCTTCTCGCTGTGAGTGAGCAACTGCCGGAACGGGAGCGGATTTTAAAATCGCTCATCAGGAAGTTAACAAAAACAGAGTTGTCCCTGAAAGAGCTGTACAAAAAGATGGAGAAAATGCAGCTCGAAAAAAATCTCTGGGATGCGAATGAAAAAGAGCTATTAGAGATGGCCAGAAAAGCGGAAACACTCGAAAAGCAGAAAACCGCAGAACTGGTTGCGCTCAAACAGAAAAAAGCGGTGGCAAAAGAGTCCCTCCTCAGAAAGAACGCACAGCAGAAGCATCGTCAAGAGCTTTCAAAGTATATTTTGCCCACACAACTCGGGGATTATATTGCTCACCCTATCCCTCAAAACCATCCGCTATTCACCTATTCTGCAAAAATCGATGAATTAATGCATCGGTATCATACCAACCAGACCCGGCAGGCAAGTTACGATAAGCAGGTTCAAGAAGCCAAGGAAGCAGAACAGGACTTGCTTTACATCGCAGAGCAAGGAAGAGCGTTTTTGGAGCAGCACCCAGAGCAGTGTGAATGTCCTCTATGTCACACTCGTTTTGAAAGCTGGAATCTGCTGTATGGAGCGACGCTCAAACTTGAAAGAAGTCAGAAAGAACAGTTGGAAGAAGAAGCTCGTCAAATTCAGCAAGAGACGAAGAGTATTGATATAGCTTACCTACGGATTAGGCAGGGATGGCTGTCCGAGTACGAAAATCTGATAAAAAAGGAAGACGAGATTTGTGCGCAGTATGACAACGCGTTTCTTGTAGCAGAACAAAGAAAAAGGAGCACGGAAGAACACATCAAAGTGCTCGAACAAGAAGAACAAGACATACATCTGAATGCTACTGGATTGGGCTGGAATTGGAAACAGCCTCTTACCGTCAAAGAGGTGGAGAATGAACTCCTAGAACAAAACAAAAACTGGAAAAAGGAGGAAAACGATGTATGCACGCAAAAAGAATTGCTGGAGCAGCAGCAAAAGAATCTTCAGGTGGAAAGGCAGAGTGCTGAATGTACAGTTGATAAACTCAAAGCGTGGAGTGCAAGAATAGCGGAAGATCCACTTTGGGAAAAGAGCGTTGCTTACCTGCGAGAGCGGTCACTGGATTTCGATTGGGACAAGCGAGCGCACTCTCTACACCTTCAATCGGCTGAGGAAAACAGCAAAATCAATGAACTGCAGGCAAAAATGAATCTGATAGCAGAAATCTCGCATAGTAGCATGGAGGCTCTTGACAATGCGCGTATAAAAGCGCAAAAAGCCTTACGGAAGCAACAGAAAGTATTTTCAGAGATTGCCACCCTTGTAGAGAAACCTGAACCACAAATGGAGGATCTGAAACAGGCAAGGAAAATCTGCATCTTGGAGCAGGAATGGAAGCAAACACAAATCAACGAACTGGGTAATGTGATTCATTCGGAAGGGGTTGGTGAAAGTATCCGGAAGTACAACGAACACAAGACAAAAATTGAATCCTTGGAGCGTAAAGTGGTCACTCGGAAGCAATCTCTGCAAAAAGCTCAGGAAGCACTGGAAGCAGAAAAGAAGAACCTTTTGACTGAACTACAAAAATATTTCCAGCAACCTCTTTTTAACGAGATTTATCAGAAAATTGACCCACATCCATACATGAAAAAAGTTAGTTATGAAATCATGTATAACGATGAAAAAAACGAACCGGAGCTGTATATCAAAACACTGGCAGATGAGTGCGAGCCCTATCACCCAGAATTATTCTTTAGCACGGCACAGTTGAATACTGTTGCATTGAGTTCGTTCTTAAGCCGCGCACTTTCGCTGACTGAGATTCCCATCGGCACCATTGTGATAGATGATCCGGTTGGACATTTCGATGACATGAACATTCTTGGTTTTGCCGATTTGATGCGGAGCATCATTGAGAAAAGCCAAAAACAGATTGTAATCACAACTCATGATGAAACAGTGTATCAGATTTTTCGCCGAAAACTTCCGCCAGAGGTATATCGTTCGCGCTTCATAGATATGACAGCAGAATAAGATCAAACCACTTTACTTAGGTTGAAGTGAATTATCAACCTTTGATCAATTCCCGAACGACTATACCGGTGTAAATGCAAGAAAAGCATTAGCCGGACTGAAAGATCATGAACTGAGGTAGCCCTGTTTTTAATGCTACCCAAAGACAAAAACAGGGTGCGTCCACCCGGACGCACCCTGAAAATCCACAGACAATTACGAATTGCGATATGTACAACAGGGCGTTCCCCGTCGGGAACGCTCTGTTTCTCTTTGCTGGGGGTGTGATGAGCCTGCTCTGCCTGCCACGCGGCAAACTCCCTCTGGCCTTCCTCGCTGTTCCAGCAGGCAAGGATGGCCGGGTAGAATGCCCGTGCCAGACGGTCGATGACTTCATCGGGATAGGGGGAAATGTTTGTGGACTTTTTCTTTTTGTTCAAACGCACGCTCCTTTGACTGTCCCACTGTGGCAAAGTCGGGCGAGAAAATCAAAGTTCCAATTTCATATCAGGCGCAAGGGCGCGGATGCTTTCCGCCCTGCACTTGCGGCTTTGGGCTCGTTGATGGCTTACAGGTGTCTGTCGTTATGCGATTTTTTCATCGTTCAGCATTTCTTCAAACTGTGCCATATACGCTTTATGCTGCTTGAGGATTTTTAGTGTTTCAGTTTTGGCGTAGGAATCGTCCGGCAGCTTAGGCAAGTATCTCATCAAAAAATCAAAGTCCTGCTGAATCCGCCGGACAGCGACCTCCAGCGCGGAGTAGTTGATTCCAGAATAGTGTGAGTAGCTCGACTGCGGAGCGGGACGGTCTTCCGGGTGCAGAATCTCGTGCACGATCTGCTTGCGGTTCGGAAAATCAGCTCTAGCGAGGCGGTGCATATCGGCATCACGGACTTTGAATTGCCCAGACAGGATTTTCTCCTGCATACCGGGCACCATCTGTTCCATGATCTCTACGCCGCGCATGAACTTTTCAGAACGGGCAACGTAGGATTCGCTGACATTGTTCCGCTCTGCAATCTGCTTACGAACGCTTGCTTCTGAGGCAGTGGGAGGAATTGTGTCAAATTGACACAATTCCTCCGGGACGGTTTTCTTAGCAGCAGCCGTGTGCTGGTTGTTGCCGTTTCCACCGGGCTTCCGATGCTCCACACTGTACTGTTTTCCAATGAGGAACTTCTTCTGCTCCGGCGTGAGGTTGCGCCGTCCCAACTGATTCCGGCAAATCCACGCAATGGCTTCTTCGCGGTTCTCAAATCGGAGCGGCATGGTGGAGAAATAAATCTCTGGGTGCTTTTGGAGGATTGCATAACGATTGTGCTCATCAGCATAAAGTGGATTTACAGATTTATTTCTTTCTCCTTTTGGAGCAATGTGGACAACCATGCCCTTTTACTCTGCTTGCAATAACTGCATACCATTCATGTCCGCAACTAGAGCATTTCCACCATGCTTTCTTTCCACTTTTAGGAAGAAGCTGTGATGGAAAAAGATTATTAGAACTATTTCTTTCATAATTCCATTCTTTTAAAAGCTCGGGATAAAGTGTTTCCAAATCGTTTACGCCTGTTTTGGGAACTCGACCGCTACAACATGGACAACCAATTCCTCTTTTTCTGTTATTGGGACTTGCTTGCCATTCGTAACCGCATTTCGGACAAAGCCACCAGACAGGTTTGAATTTTCCGGCGGTTATATCATTTGGAGTTAAATCGCCATTTTTTATGGGATGCCATTCTTTGGCAAGTTCTGGCATGGTTTCAGCGAGTGAACCAACCTTTTTAACTACACCTTGTGTAAAACTTCTTCCACGGTGTTTTTTTGAACATTCAGCGCACCCAAAGCGCCCTTTTCGTGTCATGCTGTTAATGCTACATTTCCATTCGTGTCCACAATCTGGACATTTCCACCAGATGATTTCATTTGAACTGACGGTGAACATGTCTGGAGTTAAGTCCTGATTCTTCACATAGTCCCATTTTGAGGCAACGTCTGGACGTAAAATTGCGAGGGAATTATCAATACTTGTCAAATATCCTAAGATCTGCGGGCGGTCACGTTCGATATTTACATCGATTTGACTGTGAATATGTCGAGGATCTGTTCGAGTCCACATATTGGAGGAAGCATCTATAGAATCGAGAATGACTTTAAGGACAGTTTCGAGTTCGCCTGTCTTTTTGACCTTTGAAATGGTATAAACCACATCAGCAGTTTGCGCATTGTCAACCCAATTGCGAGTATTCTTTTCTTTGATACGGATGAGTTTCACGTGATTTTCTTGACATAATTTATATTTGCGGATGTCCCGTTCATACTGCTCATCCGATTGGTGCCAGTTTGCACCATCAAACTCAATTCCGGTATGAATAGAGGGAATATAGATATCAAGCTCCATAGAACCCAGAAAAGCAGGTTTATATTTGTTGATGGCATCTGAATAGAGCTTATGAACGTAAAAGAAGGTAGCCTGCTCGGGGAACGAGGTCTGGACTCTTAAATTGCAAATAGGGCATTGTGTGTTATCTGTATTGCGGTCATGGATAGTAGCTTGATATTCGTGACCGATAGGGCAAAGCCACCATACACGTTTTCCGCTTCCAGCAGTTACTTCATACGGTGTCAGCGGAGCATTCTTAGATGGATGCCATTCGACAGCGAGGCTGGGATTGACCGAAGCTAAATCATTGAATCCTTTTAACACTTTATGCCCTGAGCAGTAGTAGCATGCACTTCCACGTCGCACCCGCCGTTCAACAGTTTGCTCATAGGAATGTCCCATTGGGCAGAGCCACCATACTTTCTTTTGGCTGTACGCTGTTACGTTGGACGGTGTAAGTTCTGCATTTTTTGAAGGATGCCATTCTTTTGCAATGTCTGGAAAGAGCGTTTCAAGGTCATTGTAACCAGCAAACACTTTTTGATGCGAACAATAGGGACAGCTATAACCACGTATAATATGAAGATTTATGCTTTGTTCATAAGAATGCCCTTTGCTGCAAATCCACCAGACTTTTTTTGAAGAACCTGCTGTGATGGTATCTGGTGAAAGTGGGTGGTTTTTCTTAAAATCCCATTCGTTGATGCAGTCTGGGTATTGTGATAATAGGTCATTTTGGCCTTTAATGAGCTTAACCATGATGACTCCTCGATATATCCGTAATTGAAAAGTATTTGCTTTTATTATAACATGATTAAATCGAAAATTCAGCATGATAAAAAGCACGGCAGGGTTTGGGGCAGGCACGCCCCAACAAGATCACTTGGAAAACTCGCAAGAGTTTGAGAAGTGAAGTCCCGGATGGACAGGAAATTTTCAAGAATTGAAAATTTGTGGCCACGGGACGGTTCTTGCCCTCTACCGCTGCGCTCAAAACGCATTTTCAACAAATGTTTCCGAATTGTTAAGGCGCAAAAATAAGTAGAGAGTTCCGCTGCTCGTGTATGTTGATCACCGTTTGCTCCGAACGAAGTTCCTGCCCCTGTTTGTGCAGCGGCGTTGACGAAAAGTCGGTATCACGTCCGGTCGGCTTATGAAATTTTCAAGGTACGTTTCCCATAAAGAAAAATACCGCCCAAGCAGCGCAGCGA
>OAVB01001861.1_pt1 | contig 11748 bp, 10 predicted proteins | sample 1516871 | NCBI WGS metagenome assembly OAVB01 (sample SAMEA2580069, study PRJEB22360) | human gut metagenome | biome: human gut; feature: human-associated habitat; material: faeces | place: Denmark | collected 2008/2010 | reverse complement strand
AATATACAGCGATAGCAGGTATAATGGAAAGTGATATTTGAGGGTACAAAAAAATTAATTTTTTTTGGTCTAGGGTTGACACGAGCAGGAAATGGTTTTCCGGAAGTATCACTGTTGTTGCCATTATGTAATGAATTAGAGATAACGGTGAACGAATTATTGTCTGGCGAAAGAGTATCAGAAGAAGATTATCTAAAGAAGGCGGAGGAAAATATGGTGAATTTAGTTAGAGAAGCTCAGGAGAGTAAGAAGAAAATTATATTATCAGCAATGGCAGCAGGTCTTACAATTATTGCTGCAGTTCCATTGTTTCTGTTGTCAGGAATGCTTGCGATGGAGAACTGGATGAGGATTCTGCTTATAATTATAGGTTTGGTTGTAATATGTGGCGGAATTGTAATTGCGTGTATTCTTGACAGAGATGCAGGAGCATATGAATGTCCTGATTGTAAGAATAGATTTGTCCCGGATATGAAGTCTTATATTATGGGACCACACACAATAACAAAGCGTAAATTAGTATGTCCTAATTGTGGTGCATATAAGTACTGCAAGAAGGTCCTTACAAAATAAAGCAGTCATTTTACTGCTACAAAGATTTCGACAGATTTTAGCTTTTTCAACTCTATAGGCTTTTTGAGAAGTTTGGTTTTGATGAAGCATTTGGAAGAAGTGCAGTTATGCAATTTCTTGAGCTGAAAGGTTCAGGTGATTCAAAATTTCTTTCCAATCTGATGCAGGCAGATATTATTGAACTGGTATCCGGTCGCGGAAAGGGGAAATATAAGTTCAAAAAGTAATTTGATTATGAAGAAAGATTGAGTGAAAAGTCTTTATGATAAAACACTGTTGACTGAAGAAATGTGGGGAAATTATTAGAAAATTGATACGGATACTTAGAAAAAATACCAGCTGGAAAATATTGAAGGATAAAGCAAAACCGCAGTATATGGGATTTGTGTGTCATTTTTATTTAAAAACAATAAAATGGGTTATCGGCTGGTAAAAAATCGAGAAGAGTTGATAAATACTGGAAAAGTTGGTATAGTTATTCTTAGAAATGGCGGAAATACGTTGGATAAACATTAACATAGGATGTATTGAAACGAAGTGAGGTACAAAGATAAGGATAAAACAATCATTGATAAACATTAACATAGGATGTATTGAAACCAACGCCTGTCAGACTGCCGAGTGCTGTGCCGATAGATAAACATTAACATAGGATGTATTGAAACAATACCATACGTTCAATATCATTAAATAGATGACTGATAAACATTAACATAGGATGTATTGAAACACACAACGAGGGTTTGTAATAATTACTTTTGCCCCGATAAACATTAACATAGGATGTATTGAAACTTTCTTCTGTAAAAGCAGTAACCAATACATTCTTCGATAAACATTAACATAGGATGTATTGAAACATGCGCGGCTGGTCGGCAAGATCAAAAAGTCCACGATAAACATTAACATAGGATGTATTGAAACTTGGGTTGTTTCGCCTGTCTTTCATCAGAGCTGTGATAAACATTAACATAGGATGTATTGAAACGGAAGCAGAGTGCTTGAAAAAGATGCAGATTCAACACGATAAACATTAACATAGGATGTATTGAAACAGGTTCTTTGAGAGAAAATGCTTTACAACAACATCGATAAACATTAACATAGGATGTATTGAAACAATCCACCCAATATCTCTTGGTGTAATCTCAACAGATAAACATTAACATAGGATGTATTGAAACCGCAGTCGCCAGTTGCGTGTTTATCGTCATAGTCAAGATAAACATTAACATAGGATGTATTGAAACTCTGCTAAGTCTGTAAAATCACAAGCAGCCTGAGAGATAAACATTAACATAGGATGTATTGAAACATGCCGCACGCTTCTAACTTCGCATCTAATGCTTTTAGATAAACATTAACATAGGATGTATTGAAACCGAATAAATGCAGAATTTGTTTTATCCAGGTTTAGATAAACATTAACATAGGATGTATTGAAACCGTAACAACGGAGCGGATTTTAGAGCCGTGCCTGAAAGATAAATATTAACATGAAATACATTGAAATATTCATATGGAAACTGTAAATAAGACACCATTGAGATAAATTGGAGCTTATTGCATTGATTCGGATGGGAACAATACTAGAAAAATGAAAAATATAGTTGCATGTACCAGAGCGGCAAGGGGGGAATAGTACATAACGATTAGCACAACTTATCAATAATCCGGGTAGAAGGAATTGATATATCATTTTAGAAATACTATAATGAAATTATCAAGAAAAAGGAGTTGATAATTTTGAGTAAAAATTTAATTATCTATTATTCACGTAAAGGTCAAAACTATGTAAATGGCAGAATAGAGAGCCTTACGAAAGGAAACACGGAAATTTGTGCAGAATTTATTCAAAAGGCAGTTGGCGGAGATTTATTTGAGGTTGAAACCGTCAATGGTTATTCGTCAGATTATCATGCATGTACAGCAGAGGCAAAGACGGAGTATGAAAACAATACACGTCCGGAGCTTAAAGCATATCTTAAAGACATCAGCGGGTATGACAATATTTTCATTTGCGGTCCGTGCTGGTGTGGAACATATCCAATGACAGTATTTTCGTTGATAGAGTCCCTGAATTTTCAGGGCAAAAATGTAATGCCGCTGATGACACACGAAGGCAGTGGATTGGGACGTTCCATGCAGGATATAAACCGAATCTGCAAGGGTGCTGTAATAAAAACAGGCCTTGCCGTTCATGGAGCAGATGCCAGTAAATCAGAGCAGACAGTCACAAAATGGGCAAAAGAAAGCCTGAATGTGTAAAATCTTTAAGTATGGTATGATATATATAAGGAAATACTGACAGGAGAGAATATAAAGGAGCTTAGAGTCGATGAAATGTGACAAAATCTATATTGCAATTGACCTCAAGTCGTTCTATGCTTCGGTAGAATGTAAGGAGCGTAACCGCGACCCGCTGACAACCAATCTGGTTGTGGCGGATCAGAGCCGTACACAAAAGACGATATGTCTTGCAGTATCACCGGCATTAAAAAAATACGGAATTCCGGGACGGCCGCGGCTTTTTGAGGTGATTCAGAAAGTCAAGGAAGCCAACAGCGACCGTAAGTGGAAAGCACCGAATCATACATTTACAGGGGCTTCGGATGACAGTGAGGAGCTTTGTGAAAATCCGGCGCTTGAGATCGATTACATTGTAGCATCGCCCCGCATGGCACTTTATATGGAGTACAGTACAAAAATTTATAATATCTATTTAAAATACATTGCGCCGGAGGATATTCACATCTATTCTATTGATGAAGTATTTATGGACGTCACGAATTATCTTGCAGCCTATAATCTGACACCGGAAGAACTGGCGATGAAAATGATTCGTGATGTTCTGCAGACAACCGGAATTACGGCAACCGCAGGAATCGGAACCAATCTGTATCTTAGCAAAATTGCAATGGATATTGTGGCAAAGCATATTGAACCTAATAAGGATGGAGTGCGGATTGCCAGACTGGATGAAATGTCTTACCGGAAGCTTTTATGGAATCACAGACCGCTTACAGATTTCTGGCGGGTCGGGGGCGGCTATGCAAAGAAGCTTGCAGAAAATGGATTGTATACAATGGGCGATATTGCAAGATGTTCCATAGGCAAAACAAATGAATTTTACAATGAAGAACTGCTCTATAAGCTGTTTGGAATCAATGCAGAACTGCTGATTGACCATGCATGGGGATACGAACCTTGTACCATGCAGGATATAAAAGCTTATAAGCCGGAAACCAACAGCGTCAGTTCGGGACAGGTACTGCACTGTGCCTATGAATTTGATAAGGCGAAGCTGGTGGTCAAGGAAATGGTAGATTTGATGGTGCTGGATCTGGTGGAAAAGGGACTAGTAACAGATCAGATTGTGCTGACAATCGGTTATGATATAGAGAATCTTACCGATGCGGACAGGAGGCGGCAGTATTACGGAGAGATTACTGTTGACCGTTACGGGCGGAAAGTGCCGAAACACGCACATGGGACTGCCAATTTAAAAAGGCAGACGTCGTCCACACATTTGATAACCGATGCAGTCATGCAGTTATATGATAAAATTGTCCATCCGAAGCTTCTGATTAAAAGAATCACCGTGACCGCCAATCATCTGGTCGAGGAAAGCCGTGCAGAACAGACACCGAAATATGAACAGCTAGACCTTTTTACGGATTATAGTGTGCAACAGGAACAGCAGGCAGCGGAAAATGCAGATTTAGAGCGTGAAAAACGGATGCAGAAAGCAATGATTGACATCAAAAAGAAGTTTGGAAAAAATGCCATATTAAAAGGCATGAATCTTGAGGAAGGTGCAACGGCGAAAGACAGAAACGAACAGATAGGCGGGCATAAAGCGTAAAGCATAGAATCCTGTTAATTCAGAGCGGATTATACGTCAGATGTCAGGTTGTTGTCCTTAAAATAAAAAGAAAGCAGTGATCAGAATGGATTATCAGAATCAACATCAATACGACGACATCCTTAATCTGCCACATCCGACATCCAAAAATCATCCGAGGATGTCCCTGCATGACCGTGCAGCACAGTTTTCGCCATTTGCGGCACTCACCGGGCATGAAGCGGCGATAAAAGAAACGGCGCGACTGACGGACGATAAGCAAATTTTAAGTGAAGATGTCATTGAAAAGATAAACGGACAGTTAAAAATAATTGCAGAAAATATAGGAGCAGAACAGGAAATAACCGTCACGTATTTTGTGCCGGATTCCAAAAAATCCGGTGGCGCGTATGTAGACTGCGCCGGAACGGTCAGAAAAATTGATAAATATAACCGCACGCTGGTAATGACGGATAATACCGTCATACCGATAGAACAAATCAGCAGGATTTGCGGCTTGCAGGACTGTGAGATTGATTTGTGGGATATGTATGCGGATTACATCAATGGCAAGCGTGAAATTGCAGAAATCAATATGGATTTTAAGCCGGAGTACAAAACGATATAGCACCGGAACAGGAAAGGAAAAATGAAAATGCAGTTATATCAGGGCAGACCGGCGGATATGACCGGGCGGCAGGATAAAGAAAAACGGGTATATGAATTATTGGACAGATTAGGTATTGCCTATGAGCGGGTTGACCATGAGGCGGCAGAAACGATGGAAGCCTGCGAAGAAATTGATAAATTTCTTGCACCGGCGGTTATCTGTAAAAATTTATTTTTATGCAACACACAGAAAACGAAATTTTATCTGCTGATGATCCGCGGTGATAAAAAATTTAAAACAAAAGAGATTTCATCACAGATTCACAGTGCAAGACTTTCCTTTGCACCGGCTGAAAAAATGGAAGAATATTTAGATATTCTTCCGGGTTCGGTGAGTGTCCTCGGACTGATGAATGACAAAGAGCATCAGGTACAGCTTCTGGTCGATGAAGATGTGCTGAATGCAGAATATGTGGGATGTCACCCATGTGTGAATACGTCCAGTCTGCGTTTAAAAACATCAGACATCTTTAATACCTTTTTAAAAGAAGTATCACACGACTATATCACGGTTGTCTTGTCAGAATAAATAATCATACAATTCATTGAAAATAAACTTTATTGTTTACATTTTTGTTCATATGATGTATAATTGCAATAAATATTGTACGTGCTTTCAAGAAAAATGATACAAAATGCACAAAATACAGTAAAAATCAAAAAAATAAGGAGGAACTTTCAATGAATCGTTTAAAAGGAAAAATTGCGGTGATTACAGGCGGTAATTCAGGTGTAGGTGCGGCAACGGCGAAGCTGTTTGCGGCAGAAGGAGCAACCGTTGTGATTACGGCACGCAGGGAAGCAGCACTAAAAGAAGTGGCAGATGAGATTACTGCGGCAGGTGGTGAAGTATACGCCGTTTCAACAGATATTTCCAAGCCGGAGGACCCTGAAATGTTGATGCAGAAGGTTATGGACAAGTACGGAAAGATAGATATTCTTGTCAACAATGCCGGTATTCTGGAGCAGGGATTAAAGCCAATTGATAAGTTCTTAGATGAAGATATGGACAGAATTATCGAAACCAATGAAAAAGGCACAATGCGCTGCATGAGAGCGGCATCTAAGAGAATGACGACGGGCGGCGCGATTGTCAATGTGGCATCGGTAGCCGGTGAAAAAGGCTGCGGCGGTGCGGCTTATGTAGCGTCTAAGGCGGCAGTTATCGGTCTGACAAAGCATACGGCACTGCGTTTCCAGAAAGACGGAATCCGTTGTAATGCCATTTGTCCGGGCAACATTATTACACCGATGACCATGGGAACAGATCCGAAGGCATTAGACCCGGATATGATTGGTGCAATGATGACACACAGCGATATTAAGGCACAGTCTTGTACGGCAGAAGATGTTGCAAATGTAGTTTTATTCTTTGCAAGTGATGAAGCCAGAGCCATTACAGGTCAGATTATCGTAACAGATTTCGGCGCAATGCTGTAAGCGGAAAACGTTAAATCAAAATATATCGGTACGAATATGTGAATAAAATATATTAGTAAAATACATAAAAATACCGGCAGTGAAAAGCTGATAAGAAAATCGGGCTTTGGACTGCCGGTTTTTTGATGTGAAATTTTCAGTCTTGTGTGGTGTAAACACTTTGCTTATATTATAATAAATTCAGACATTTAAAAATATGGAAAAGGAAATCAGCAGAGTAAACAATGAGTAAAGCATCCAATTACTATTATGAACAATTAAATAAAGAACAGCAGAAAGCGTATTATGCCATGAAAGAAGGACTGTTAAACCAGCAGGACTCTTTTGCAGTGCCAATGCTTGATAAAAAGGAATTATCTGACATTTATTTTATGGTGCGTATGGACTGCCCGGAAATTTTTTATTCCGTGCGTTTTTCGTACCGGTATTATCCGGATTCTACGGCAGTTGAATTTATCCCGGAGTATTTATTTCAAAAAGACAAAATCAGGGAGCACCGTCAGGCAATGCAGGCGCGTGTCAAAAAGCTTGCAAGACAGGCGCAGGGACTGGATGAAAAGGGGAAAGAGCTGTTTATCCATGATTTTATCGTACAAAATGTGCGGTATGACAAATTAAAAAAAGAGTATTCCCACGAGATTATCGGGGCATTGGGAAATGGTGTTGCCGTCTGTGAGGGCATGGCAAAAGCCGTTAAAATCCTTTGTGATGAGCTTGGAATCTGGTGTATTATTGCGCTGTCGGAGGCCAATCACGAAAAGGGAATCAAGTACCGTCATGCGTGGAATGTTATTAAAATCGGTGGGCAGTATTATCATCTGGATGCAACGTTTGACAATACGCTCTCCAAAGACGATACAATCCGGTATGATTATGTGAATCTGTCGGACAAGCAGATTGCAAGGGACCATGAACCGGTCATCTGGAAGGTTCCTGCCTGCCCGGACGGCGACCATTTTTATTATAAGGAAAAGAAGCTGTCGTGGACAACAACGGATGAAGTCAGAAACCGGACGCGTCAGGCAGTGAAAAAGGGAAAAATTCTGTTATTTCACTGGCGGGGAGGGTATCTCACCAAAGAAGTGCTGCAGGAACTGCTTTCCATTTTCTCAGAAGAAGCAAAGGCAAAGGGAAAACAATCCTTTGTATCGGTCAACCGGGCGCAGGCGGTACTGCGGGTGCGTTTTCAGGAAGGTGCCGGTGAAGAACAGATTGAGATGGAAGAAGCCAATGAAAGCGAATTATAGGAAATACAGAATGACCGTATGCAGAATTAAAATAAAAGCATGAAAAAAAACAGCAGAAATGGAGAAGGGTATGAGGACAGGTAAAAAACTGACAGCAGAAATTCTGTCAGGAAAATGGGATGAGGCATTAAAAAAGCTTTATATGGATAACCAAAAGATACAGCAGCAGAAAAAACGTTATGTAAAAGCAGTGGCATCTTATTGTGAAATTTTTGGCGAAATGCCGGTTGAAATCTATAGTGCACCGGGCAGAAGTGAAGTGGGTGGCAATCATACAGACCACCAGCATGGCAGAGTGCTTGCGGCATCTGTAAGTCTGGATGCCATTGCAGTTGCAGGCAGGGTGGATGAGCCGTTGGTGCGGATACAGTCAGAAGGATACAAGTTGTGTGAAATTCGGCTGGACGAACTGGATAAGAAAACGCGCGAAGAGGGAACAACTAAAGGATTGATCCGCGGCGTGCTTGCAGGCTTGAAACAGCAGGGATATAAAATGGGTGGATTTTGCGCATATATTACAAGTGATGTGCTTTCCGGTTCGGGGCTGTCTTCATCGGCAGCATTTGAAACACTGATTGGCACGGTTGTATCGGGACTGTACAATCATGCGGAAATTCCGGCAGTAACCATTGCACAGACCGGCAGATATGCGGAAAATGTGTATTTTGGCAAGCCAAGCGGACTGATGGACCAGATGGCATGTGCCATCGGCGGCATGGTTTATATTGATTTTGAAAATGAAGAAAAACCGCAGGTAGAAAAAATTGATGCGGATTTTGAAAAAGCAGGATTGACACTGTGTATTGTGGATACGAAAGGGTCGCATGCAGGACTGACACACGAATATGCACAGATTCCCGTAGAAATGAAGCAGATTGCAGCACATTTTGGAAAAAATGTACTGCGTGAGGTTGAAGAAAAAGATTTTTATGCGGCACTTCCGGTTTTGTGCAAAGAATCAGGCGACCGTGCAGTACTGCGCGCCATACATTTTTTTGCAGAAGATGAACGGGTTGTAAAGGAAGTTAATGCCCTTCGCGCCGGTGACTGGAACCGTTTTTTAAAACTGGTAAAAGAGTCGGGCGATTCGTCTTATAAATATCTGCAAAATGTATATGTCAGTCATGATACGGTCAGTGAGCCGGTTGCCATTGCGCTGGCAGTGAGTGAACGGACGCTTGCGGATAAGGGCGTATGCCGTGTGCATGGCGGCGGTTTTGCGGGAACGATACAGGCATTTGTAAAAGAAGCTGCGGTTTTGGATTATAAAAATGCAATGGAAGCCGTATTTGGAGCGGATTCGTGCCATGTTTTAAAAATACGCAGATATGGAGGAATCAGAGTCATTGGATAAAGATTGTTCGTTAAAGAAAAAGATATTTAACATTATTCAGATTGGTGATAAAAGTAACCGTATCAGCAGGGCATTTGATATATTTATAACAATTACGATTGTTTTAAATATTCTGGTGACATTTGCACAGACGTTTGATGAATTGTCACGGATAACAATGGGATTAAAAGCGATAGAATATGTGACACTGGGCATTTTCTGTGTGGAATATGTCCTGCGAATCTGGACGGCAGAGTACTTATATCCCAATATCGGCAGAAGACAGGCAAAACTTCGTTTTTTGATTTCATTTGATGGAGTGATTGATTTACTGACCATTGTACCTGTATTTTTCTTATCGGGATTTGTAATATTCAGAATGTTACGGGTGGCAAGAATTTTCCACCTGTTCCGGTTAAATGCAAAATATGACTCGTTTAATGTCATCACAACGGTTCTTTATGAAAAACGCAACCAGATTATTTCTTCGGTATTTATTGTACTGATACTTATGCTTGCCAGCAGTCTGTGTATGTATAGTGTTGAGCATGACACACAGCCGGACGTTTTTCGCAATGCGTTCAGCGGTGTCTGGTGGAGTATGTCCACACTTTTAACAGTCGGTTACGGCGACATTTATCCGGTAACGACACTGGGGCGTGTGATGGCAATCTGTATCGCGTATCTGGGAGTCGGTGCAGTTGCAATTCCAACCGGTATTATCAGTGCAGGTTTTGTAGAACAGTATCAGCGCAAAAGCAGTCTGTCCAATCTCAAAAACGCGGACATCAAGCAGATTGCTGAAATATTTGTAGACAAACGCTATGCAGGGAAATCAATTGAAGAAGTGGAAGAACAGGAGCAGCTGACCATTTTCTTGATTTTAAGAGAAGACTTATCAATCCTCCCACAAAAAGATACGTTGTTAAAACAGGGCGATATCATCATAATCCGCGCTGAAGGGGAGAAAGAATAGAATACCCCGTGATAAAGGGGGCAGCTCAACGTGTTACTTAACTTCGCTGTCCCCTTTATCACGGGGAAGTTATTCGTTCATACGGTCAGATATTTACTCTTTATAAAGCCTGGTGTGAAAAATCACACGGATGTGCTAATATAGCTATGAGGGCAGATGGGAAATGAGGATTAGTGGAACAACTCCTGTACCATTTCCGCATTATAGACAACCTGTGTCTGATGCTCGGCTTCAATCATGTAGAGCGCGTGGGCGGCGAGGTGTTCGGCAGCCTGCTCTAAATCACGGATACCGGTAGTATCTTTAAAAATATCAAGGACAGCATCCAGTCCGTCATCCAAAACAACACATTCATTTTCATGCAGACCGATACGTTTTAAAACCTTCGGGAGAGAATATTTCACAAAAATTGTCTTCTTTTCTTCCCTTGTGTAATCCGGAATATCAATAACGGCAAAACGGGATAACAGCGGCGCACTGATTTTTTCCTTGTCATTCGCGGTGGCAATCGGATAAACGCCGGAAGTCGGAATCAGACATTCCATATAGTTATCCGTAAATCCTAAGTTATCCAGCAGTGTCAGTAACACATCGGCAGGATTGCCGTTGCCGTTTCCGGCTGTTGCCTTGTCCAGTTCGTTAATGATAAAGACAAGATTTTCACCTGCCATATTGAAAGCTTCCATAATAATACCCGGCTTTGCATTGGAATAAATTCTTGAACTGCCGGTCAGCTGTTCGGCATCGTTAATGGAACTCATATCGAGCGTTGTCCACGGCAGTTTTAAAATCTTGGCAACCAGATAGGCAATCTGGGATTTACCGGTTCCGGCAGGTCCGACCAGCAAAATGCCGTATGCCGGCAGGGTGTGTGTACGGTTAATCTGGATCACGGTTTCGATAATCCGCTGTTTTACCCGTTCCATGCCAAATAATTCTTCATCAAGAATCCGGCGGGCTTCTACAGGGTCAATGGATTCAAAATAATTGCTTTTCCATTTAATATTTAACATAATGGATAAAGCACGCTGTGCGTGACGTTTTTCTTCCGGTGTAACCTCGTTGGAGCGTGCAACGACTAAGTTGCGGCGTGCCCACAGACGGATATTTTCAGGAAGCGTCTTACCGGCACAGTTTAAAAAGTCGGAAATGCTTGTGATGCTTGTCAGCTTCATATCATCTGCGGATTCATCTAAATCTTCATCGGAGGTTTCCTCGGCAATCGCATCACTTTCCAGCAGACGCTCAATCATAAACTGTAAAAATCCGTCTTCGGAAGAAAGTTTCTGACTGTTGCTGAAAGCCACTTCGCGGATTTTATATACGGCATAGCCGTCACTGCGGTTTTCACCGGTCAGCTTGACCTTAATGCGGTTTTCGCCAAGCCACTTAATCAGGCTTGTAAAACGGGAGTCAATCTGTAAAATATTGCTGAGTTCCACTCCGTCATCAAGCTGGAATTCAAAGGCGGTCTTTTTATATGGATTTGCAAAAATACCGGCAGAATCCTGTTCCCATGGGTGAGAAGAATTATCTAAAACCAGAATCGGATGCTCCGGTGTGGCTGTGGAGTGATTGGACTGAAAAGTTGTATAAGTACATTCAAAGGCGGAAGCCGTATTGGATGTACTGGTTGAATCATATACAAGCATAGTATTTCTCCTGT
>OAVB01001830.1_pt1 | contig 11833 bp, 9 predicted proteins | sample 1516871 | NCBI WGS metagenome assembly OAVB01 (sample SAMEA2580069, study PRJEB22360) | human gut metagenome | biome: human gut; feature: human-associated habitat; material: faeces | place: Denmark | collected 2008/2010 | reverse complement strand
TCGAAGAGGCGGGTCAAGTGAATAGATTGGCCTTTGAAGTGTTACAGACCCGTATAGGGCGGCACTTGAATGATGTCTATAATGTTCCAGGGAAAATTCTTATTACTTGTAATCCCAAAAAGAATTGGTTATACGATAAATTTTATAAACCATGGAAAGAGCATAAGTTAAAAGATGGTTATGCTTTTGTACAGGCGTTGGTACAAGACAATCCATTTGCAACAGAAGACTATATAAACACTTTGAAAAATACTAATGATAAAGTAACGAAAGAGCGTTTGTATTTCGGCAATTGGGAATATGATAATGATCCGGCAGTACTTTGTGATTATGATGCCATTTGTGATTTATTTGTAAATGAGCATGTACAACCGGTAGGCTTATCAACAGGTTCTTCTGACCTTGCCATGAAAGGCCGAGACCGTTTTGTCAGTGGGCATTGGATAGGTAATGTATGCTATATCAGATTAGACCAGGAATACAGTACGGGCAAATCCATTGAAGCAGACCTTAAAAACATGATGATACAGTGGAGTATTCCACGCAGTATGATGATAGTTGATAGCGATGGGCTGGGGAGTTATCTTGAAAGTTATCTGAATGGTATCAAAGAATTTCATGGCGGTAATCGCCCGATTAATCCGGAGTTTGACAATCTGAAATCAGAGTGCGCTTTTAAGCTCGCAGAACTGATAAATAACCGACAGATAAGGATTATATGTACGGAAGCCCAAAGAGAGCGTATAATTGAAGAATTAGGAGTTTTAAAGCAAGACCATATAGATGCTGATACCCGAAAGAAAGGAATAATCAGTAAAGAGAAAATGAAAGAGATTCTTGGTCATTCTCCGGATTATCTTGATATGCTGATAATGGCAATGTTCTTCCGTATCAAGCCAATTCCCAAACGACCAAAAGCAAAATTAGGACAGATATGACAGTAAAAGAATTTTTGATATTAAGTGAGGTGGCAAGCAATGCTATTGAACTGTTGGAGCGGATAAGAAAGCTTCCAAAGCCGGACTTCATTTCGGGAGTTCGTTTGCCGGATAATCTGAATGATGCCACTATTGGGCAACTTATGGGGCTGCAATCTATATCAAGCGATATTGATTGCATAATGATGCCATGTCATGTCCTTTTGGGGTTATCGGTTGAACAAATAGAAGCATGTGAGGTAGAGGATGTTTTGGGCTTTTCCTCATGGGTTACTAAAGAGGTGGAACGGATAACCAAGCTGTTTGAAACAACGAGTGTGGCGCCTACTCCTGAGGAAAAACGTGCGGGTGTGGATCAGTTATCATTTGGCTTGTTTGGGTTGGTGGACTATTATGCAACCCGTATGGGAATTACTGACCATGAGCAGGTAGAAAGTGTTCCATGGGTCAGAGTGTATAAATGTCTTGATATGGATGCAGAGAAGATAAGATATGAACGAAGATTACGTAAAATTTATCAAGATAATAACAAATGAACACAAGTGTAGAGAGGAAAATAGCGTCTGTTGCAGAAAAGCTGAAAGACATAACCTATTTGTTTGATAACTGGGCGACGGCTAACGTCCGGTTGGATAAAATGCCATTACCGGCTATGGTTAACTTACTGCCTGTATCCGGTAAGTTCGTTATATCCAGAACACAGTTGAAGGATTGCCCTAACTGTATGATAGCATTTGCAGATAAGACAAGGTTTGATTTCGACGGGGTGGAGAATGATAAGGTTATTGAGAGGTGCAAAGGATATGCCGTACAGTTTATCAAAGAACTGAATAAAAGCGGACTGTTTGAGTGGGTGAGTGATGAAGTACCTTACTCCATATTTTACGATAAGTTGGATGTGAATGTTACTGGGATAATGATAGAATTGAAACTTAAAGAGGTTCAAGGAGTACCTATGTGTTAGTTATGGAAGATAGGAGAAAAGAAATAAAAGGTATTCTGATTGAGGAGTTGGACAGTCTTCGGCAACGTATCATTGAGAATCATATACGGGCTGGGCAGCGTGCAAGTGGAAGGACTATCAAAAGCTTGCATGTTGTGGTAGATGATAATCATGGCTTCTTGTTTGGTAGGCAGGCTTTCGGCGTATTGGAAACGGGACGCAGACCGGGGAAAGTTCCTAAAGGATTTTATAAGATTATCCGGCAGTGGATGATGGATAAGGGGATTCAAGTAGAGAAGCCTAAGTCTTTTGCATACCTCGTAGCTCGGAAAATAGCTCGAGAAGGTACTGAACTATATCGGACAGGAAAGCATGAGGACATATATTCAAAAGATATTGAACTAACAATACAAAATATAATGAATCGTGTATTTGGTATTTTCTCAAAGGATGTACAACATATAAATTTGAATAACAATGCGAACAGCAATATTTGAAAATAATCATCAGATATGGTATCCTGATGCTGTGTGCTTCTGTTTTAATCCACAAGAGATAACAGTTCAAACTAATAATACAGTGACTATCAGCATTGCGGCCAATGGGAAAAAATATACAGATGTAAGGAGTTCTTATTCAGGAAAAGTATATGCTGATATTTCGTGTTATATGCGTTCTTTCTTTTCTGTTGATACTTCATTGTTACAGTCAATTCGAGTGTCGGTAACGGTTTCTACGAGTGTTGATAATTTTAGTTTTACTACTGATAGTATTTGGGGAGCAATTAATATTGGTGAGGTATTTAATGCACCTCGTGTAGTGAGATGGTTCCGAAAGTTTCCTTTTACTTTCTCATTGTTTGTGGCTGAGGGGGCGACTGTTCGCTTTCGTTATGACCAAAATAGATATGTTACAAAAAACTTATCCGCAGGATTAAATCACATCAATGTTGCAGGATTGGTTCCGTCAGCTAAAGATTTTGCGGTAATTCGTCTGGATGAGGATTTGCCTGCCAGTACATTTGAATACACGTTTGATAATACGTTTACTCCGATAGGTGATGGGGCTGTTATAAATAGGTTGGTAGTAGATTCTTCAGAGTGTGGTATTTATCTTCGTTGGATAGATAGACATGGTTTTTATCAGTATTGGTTGTTCCAGATTGGGGACAATATATTGCAGGTAAGTACAAATGGTGAATTGCTCTATCAAACTTTTTCGGACAACAAATATGCTTATTATGGGGTATCACGTCAATCTAAGAAAATGCAGAAATCTATAAAGGCTTGTGCTACACTTATAGATCAGGACACATTTGATATGTTGTCTACTTTACATACATCTCCTTTAATTGATTTGTATCATGAGGGGAAATGGTTCCCTGTAAGATTGGCAACGGGAACAGTGAATCATCTACGGAAACCTCTACAGGATTTTGAAATTGAGATAATGTTACCAGAAATAATATCACAGATCTTATGAAAAAAGAATTATTTATTGATGGTGTAAAGGTTGATTTGGGAGAGGATACAAAAATCACATTAAATCTTAAAAGCAATTTGTTTTCTGATTTAGGTAAAATTGTCAGTAATAATAGCTATACGATAAAACTACCCAAAACAGTACATAATCAACGTATCATAGAACATGCTGATATGCCTTCATGTAGTACTGGGTACCCAAGAAAATACCACCAAGCAAGATATTTCCGTAACGGAGTAGAGATAATCTCAAATGCCAAGGCTGTACTCCTATCGGTTTCTGATACCATTGATATTGCCATTACATGGGGAAATATAACGGTATTGGCAGGTATCGTAGAGAATAATAAATCTCTGAATGAACTTGTTGATAATGGTTATTATATGACTTGGAGGCGAGAAATCAGTAATTATCAATATTGGAATTCCTTTATTGTTTCTGATATGAATATGGGGATAAGAAGCTTTGATACTTTAAACTATGTGCATCCCAGTGTAAGGGTTCGTTGGATATTAGACCGTATATCCGCTGATAATGAACTTGGCTTTTTATTCTCAAATGATATTGTGGAAAGATATATTAGCAAGTTGATTGTTCCATTATTGACGCGTCATGGTCGAGGGTTTGATGTAAATAATCAATTTGGATTGGCTGCGAGATATAATAACGGAGTAAGATATGACTATTACTTGACTGCAATATTGAAAGATGCCTATGCTAATAGTTTTTTGGCGGTAATCAATGCCGGTACCAGTAATTCGGGAATAAAAATTCTCAAAGAAAGTACTAAGATTAGAATATCGGCAAGAATGTTTTTTGATTTTGCTAGTACGGTTCCGGTAAATCCTGCTTTTGTGGTATATAAAGTGATGGATGGGAGAGCTGAAGAAGTGTTTTCTGCTGATGCTTCTGAATTACAAGGAAAAGGTGGGCAGACTTGGACTGCGTATTTTGATTTTGAGGATGAAACATCTGCATTATCAGAGGGGGATATTATTTATTGTGCTTTCCGTGATACGGGATATTTTGTTAATAATTGGGGAACAGATTCTTTTTCTCTTACTTTAGCACCCTATATTGACGAAGCGATAGTAGAGGGGCAGGGGAGCGATGGGTATTACCCCATAATACCCAATCTGCCGGATATAAAGCAGGTTGATTTTATTAAAACGATTGCTGCAATATCCGGAACATTTGTAGTCGTCGTTAACGATACTACTTTGGGCTTTTTTTCTGTGGATGATATTATATCGAATCGAAATAAGGCATACGATTGGACGCGTAAAGTGGTTGCTCCTTTCAAAGAAAATAAACCACAAGAAATTAGTTACTCGCTTGAAGATTTTGCGCAAAAGAATTTACTTACATGGAAAGAAGATAATACAGTAAAGGGTGATTATAATAGTGCCTTGTATGTGAAAGATGAAACAATTGAGGTTGAACGTACTGCTATTGAACTTCCATTTGCCGCCACTGATATGTCTTTTGGCAGAGCTTCTATTCCATTGTATGAATATTCCGGTAGTGAGACTGTTGGGAAAATGAATAGTGTAGAGCCACGGTTATTGGTTGAGGTGGATAATAACGGAAAGTCTAAAGCGTCATTCGAAGGGTTGAGGTGGGACACTTTGGTAAACAGAAATTATGAATCATACCAGAAAATTATTCGTAATCCGATTGTGATTAGCGAAAAGGTTGAAATTAGTGATATTGAGTTGAAAGAGTTAGATGTGACTATTCCTGTTTATTTAGGTCAATATGGTAGATATTATGCTATATTATCTGTAAAGGCAGAAGATACGGGGATATGTGAGTGTAAATTATTGCAATTGGAAGTGTAACTATGGAAAATGTAGAAGAAAGAGTACTGGATATCCGGGTGAGATATGACGATGCTATCCGAAAAATAGCAGAATATCGTACTCAGTTGGATGTTTTACATCAAGTTGAGAAAACGCTTAAAGAGGATTTAAAGGCGGGGCGTATCAGCCGTGAAAAGTATAATCTGAAATTAACTGAAAATAAGGTTGCCGCTCAAAAATACACAGATGCCATTCGTGTTTTGAATAAACACATTCAAAATGAATATAAGGAGCAAACAGAGCTTGAAGGTAGCTTGGTTAGATTACGTGCAGAGCTTTCTAATCTGACTGCTTCTTATGACAGGTTAAGCCGTGCAGAACGTAACAGTGCCAGAGGTAAAGAGATTCAAGATAAGATAAATGCTATTACCGATGAATTGAAAGAAGCGGAAGAAGGCACGCAACGCTTCTATCGGAATGTCGGCAACTATGAGGAAACTTTGAAAAGATTTGTAGGTATCAATAATGACTTTGCAAACTCCTTGTTGAACATCGCCCAGAACTCAAACGGAGTGAAAGGATTTTTCTCCAATATGAAGGTGGAAGCATCTGCTTTAGGTTCAACACTAAAAGCATTATTGAAGAATCCGGTATTTATGAGTATCGCAGGTGTGGCTGGAGTTAGCTTTGCTTTCAAATGGTGGTATGACTACAATAAGGGGATAAAGGAAGCTACTAAATTAACGAAGCAATTTACGGATAAGTCCGGTGATGACTTGAAAATCTATCGGAGTGAAGTACAAGCTTTGGCTGATTACTACAGTAAAGATTTCCGGGATATGTTGACTGCTATTAATTCCGTAGAAAAGCAGTTTGGCATATCTTCTGATGAAGCGTTGAAAGTAATCAAAGATGGTTTCATTGCCGGGGCGGATGCAAATGGAGAGTTTCTATCTGCTTTGAAAGAATATCCGGCGTACTTCAAAGAGGCTGGTATATCTGCGGATCAGTTTGTTGCTATTGTTGCAGAAACCAATAAGCAGGGTGTTTTCTCTGATAAGGGAATTGATACTATCAAAGAGGCGAACACCCGGCTTCGGGAAATGACTACATCAACGGCCAGTGCATTGGATGTATCAGCTCTAAACAAGTTCAGGAAGATTTGCAGACAGGAGCAAAGACTACTTTTCAAATCATGCAGGAAGTATCTGCCAAATTGGATGAACTACCGGAAAGCAGTGCGGTGGTTGGAACCGCAATAGCCGATATCTTTGGCGGTCCGGGAGAAGATGCCGGCTTACAATATATCCGCACCTTGAAAGATATTTCTGTGAATTTGGATGAAGTCAAGGGTAAGACCGGGGAATTGGGTAAAGTGGAAGATGATTTGCTTGCTTCCCAAGCGGAGCTAACGAAAGAGGTCGCTTTGCTTTTTGATGCTACCGGCAGCTCATTTGAAAAGATGACGGCTAAGGTTGAGACTTTTGTTAATGACGTTTTATCCTCTTTGATTAAAGATGTACGAACTTTGTTTGAATCGGTAGAGGATATAACGGAACGGGAAACAAAAGCGGCAGTTGAGCTTGGAAAGAATGTTGCAGAGGCTAATGTCGGAGATGAATATGCCAAGATAGAGGCGGCACGGGCTCGGTATGTGAAAGCGGGGCTTTCAGAGGAAGCAGCTATGAAAAAAGCCAAAGAAGAAAGACTGCAGATGCTGAACTTATCCCTGAAGCAGGAAGAAGAATACTTGCAGGAAACTGTTGCCATCAATGAGAAATACAATAAAGAACTGCGGGATGCTTCATTCTGGCGTCAAGGAATTGGTAAAGACCGTTCCAATGCAGTCATAAACAAGGATATTGCTTCTTCATGGAATAATCGCATGGCACAGTTGTCGGCTGTGGAGTCCAGGAAAGAGACTATTAACTTGGTGTCTTCATATACTGGAGATGCCGATAAAAAGAAAACGCCAATTGTAGACCCTAAAGCTGTGGCCGAAGCTCTAAAAATCAAAAAGAAAGAGCTGCAAGAGATACGTAAGGCTGAAGATGAAATGCTAAAACTCATTAAAGATAGCCGGGAAAAGCAGACACAAGAAATAGAATATGAGTACAGCCGGCAAATTGAAGACTTGAAAATCCGTTTGGAGACCGAAAAGGACTTGACACCTCGTGCCAAAGATGAAATCGGAAAACAGATTCTTTCTCTTGAGCAACAGAAAACTATTGCTTTACAAAAGCTCTCTGATGAAGAACTGAAAAAGGATATTGAAAATCGGCAGAAGCTTATCGCCTTGCAGCTTGATTCTGTAAAGGCTGGTAGTGAGCAGGAGTATCAACTAAAGATGCAGCAACTCGTAGCCCAACGTGATGCAGAGCTCCAGCAGAAGGAGCTAACAGAGCAGATGAAACTTGCTATCGTGGAGAAGTATAACAAGAAAATTGATGATTTATCAAAACAGCATGACAATGCTGTAATTAAGAAGCAAGAGGATGCAATGAAACTTCGCTTTGAAACTGAGATAGCCCAAGCATATGGTAATGAGCGGGAGATTCTCCGTATTAAGATGGAACAGAAGCTTGCAGAGTTGAATGCTATGCAGCAACTTGAGGGGGAAAGTATAGAAGCTTTTAATTTGCGTAAACTTCAGGCTCAAAATGAATATAATGATGCAAAAAAAAATGTTGCAGATAAAGAAATAGCTATTGAACAAGCCAAATATGATGCTATGGCTACTGTTACAAATGGACTTATTGCTTTGACAGATGAGATAGGCAATCAAGACCGTAACTTTGCCATTGCAAGCAAGGCTTTGGCTCTTGCTGAAATTGCTATCAATACTGGTAAAGCCATTTCTAAAATGATTTCTGCTGAAGCTGGTAAGGGAGTCGTTGGACTTGGTACAATGGCAAGTGGTATAGCTACTATACTTTCTAACATTGCGGCTGCCATTTCTACGGTAAAAAGTGCTAAATTTGCACAGGGTGGTTCAGTAGTAGGCCCGGGTTCGGGCACAAGTGACTCTATACCGGCAATGTTATCCAATGGTGAAAGTGTAATGACAGCCGCTGCGACTTCTATGTTTGCGCCGTTATTATCGGCCTTTAACCAAATGGGTGGTGGTATTCCTATCAACGTAACAACCTCATCCAATCAGGCAACGGGTGAGGATATGCTTGCAAAAGCTGTTGCAAGAGGTATGATGATGGCTCCGCCACCGGTATTGTCCGTAGAGGAATTTACTTCTGTTGCAGATAGAGTAAAGTATGTCGAGAATCTTGGTAGTGTATGAATGCGTATGAGTTATTAATTCTGAATAGGAACATCCTCCAAGCAATGGATGGTGTTTCTCTTGATGTTGGGGATGTGAAATATATTCCCGTATATCAAGATTATGTTCGCTTATCACAGGAAGGACATAAAAAAACTTATATCATGCAATATTTATCTGATGAGTATAATATTGCAGAAAGGACAATTTATCGAATCATTGATAAATTTTCAACTACAGTTAATATCTGAGGTTTCATTGTGAATTATTTTTTTAATTCTGTGTTCAACCCTAATTAGGATATAAATGCCAGGTGTTTTTTCTTGCTAAAAATAAAAATGTTGAAAACAAATTTGTATATATAGTTTGTAACTAAAATGTAATTTTCTTGTAATCAGGTATGTTTTAATTGCTCTATAGATTTGCAATCTATTTTAATACACCCAGGTTATGATAATGACAAAGGTTACTTATGAGGATGAATATTTGTTTTCACTACTAAAACAAGGTAATCAAGATGCTTTTACACAGCTTTACAATAAGTATTCTTCGATGCTTTATGGTCTGTCGTACAGGTATTTGCAAGATAGGAATCTCGCAGAAGATGTCGTTCAGCAGGTTTTCTTGCACCTGTGGGAAGTACACTCCACTTGCCATATTAAAGTACACTTGAGAAATTATCTTTATACTATGACGAAAAATTATTTGTTAAATATGATTCGGGATACGAATGATATAATCGCAAGAGAGGATATGAAAGGAACTGAACAGAATAATATTATTGATGATGGCTTACAAGAAAAACTTGAAGAAGAAAGGAAGTTCGGCTATTTACGTTGGGCTGTAAAGCAACTGCCAAGTTGCAAACGGGAGATTTGCCTGTTGAAAATATATAGGGGATTGAACAATCAAGAAATAGCGGATGAATTGAATATACCGATAAACACAGTCAAATGTTACTATACGCAATCTTTGAAGCTACTGAAATATTATCTTAGAAATCATGTTGAATAGAGGCAGGGTTGTCAATGTTCCTTCATTTCATAAAGAAATAACGTGAGTATGGCTGAAATGAAACTGACATACAAAAGAAATGTAGCCGTTATACACTTTTGAACATACTCTGTGTCAATAGTACGTAAAAGATATTATTGAATCAAATTTATTAATTACTTAACGTACTAAAATGAGAAGAGGTATTTTGATTGTTTTGACTGTTTTGCTGAGCACATCTTATATGATGGCTACTCAGAAAACAATATTAGAGCGTAAAAAAGCAGAAAAGGGCTACGTCTTGACATCCGATGAGGAGGTCTCAAAAAAAGTGGTTACGGTTAAAATGAAAGGTGTTATTTTTGACAAGAAAACACAGGAAAGATTGCCAGGAGTAACATTGGTACTAAGCGATAATCCTTCGATTGGAACGGTTACTAACATGGATGGCGAATTTCAGATAACGGCTGTCCAGGGATCTAAATTGAAAGTGTCCTATATAGGATATGAAACTCAGCTGCTAGCTGTAAACCTGGATGACAACATTAAAGTAGAGCTTGACCAAGACAATTTCAAACTGGATGAGGTTGTAGTAACTGGGCAAGGTGCAGAAGTACAGAAACGGCGTTTATCATCGAATGTAACGACAGTCAACAGTAAAGAACTGGAACGTATGAAGCAAGGGCGAATCGATCAGATATTGCAGAACTCCCTACCTAATGTGCAAATTACGATGGCCAGTGGTCAAGCTGGCGCCACTTCATTAGTTAAATCAAGAGGTCTGTCATCTGCCTATTCTAATTCTACTCCAGTAATTTATGTAGATGGCGTACGTGTGGATAATATGAATACGGGAGCCACTTTAAATAACTCTTTAAGCGGTAACAGTGCCGTGACTGGCTCTATAGGTGATATTCCTATGGAAAACATTGACCACATAGAATATGTAACAGGCGGTGCAGCTACTACACTTTACGGTTCAGATGCTGCCAACGGGGTCATCCAGATTTTTACTAAAAAGGGAACAGAGCAAAAGATTTCTTTTTTTGCTGAAACCCAGTTAGAGGCGGATGTGGCTTCTTCACAATTTTATCATTTTAAACGTACAAAAGAATTGTTGCATCAAATAGGATTTACTCAAAAATACCGTATTGGCTTTGATGGTGGAACTGAAAAATATGGCTATAGTTTTGGAGCGAACATGAGCAACAGTACCGGTACCCTGATAAAGAATGGGAACGAAGACCGTAAGTATGACCTACGTTTCGGCTCAAGAGTGAAATTCAACAAAGTTCTTGAGTATCAGAATTCATTTGGTATGGTGATACAGGACTTTGCCCGTAGCCGTAACGGTAACCAAGGTGGATATACAGGATTGTGGTTTACGGAAGGTGCAGCCGCAACTAATTTTAAATATACAAATACCGAAGGCAAGCAAGTAAACTATGGAGCCGATTTGGATGCCTTGGATGATTATGCTTTTGCCCAAATGAAATCTTTTGTAAACACAGCTGAAGCATTACAGAATAACCGGGAATCTGTGAAACGTTTCCAAACTTCACAGTCTTTAAGTTATGCCCCGTTAACCAACCTCACCTTTAAAGGTATACTAGGAGTGGATTATCGTCTGAATAATAATAAGAACATCATTACCAATGAATATCTGATACATACCCAGCAAAAGCCAGAAGGTACGTCAGACGCGGGAAGTATTTCTAATTTTGACCGTAATTACTTTGGTTTGACTATCGATATAAATGGACAACACAGATATCGTTATAGGGACATCTTCAGTCTGATTTCTACAGCTGGTTTCCAATTTTTTAGCACATACGACCACCAATCTGTTTATAATGGTACCAATGTGCGAGATGGTGCGCAAATTGTAGCAGGGGCAGGAACATTGACTTCCAATGAATGGCTGAGTTATCTATATAACTATGGCTATTTTATCCAGGAGAATATCGGCTTTTTAGATCGTTATTACATAGATCTGGGACTACGTTCGGATTACAACACAGCTTTTGGTGACAATGTAGGTTGGCAGTATTATCCGAAAGTGGGAATTTCCTATGTACTTTCCGAAGAACCCTTCATGCAAAGTCTGAAAGAAAGTAATTTTATTAACAATGTACGTATCTTGGCAAACTATGGTGTGGCAGGTAGCTATCCGCCAGCCTTTGAATATCAACGCACAGTAGCTTTCAATTCATTTCAAGGACAACAAGCCGCTTCTTTCGGTAAATATGGAAACCCGGATTTGGCTCCAGAAAAGAAACATTCTTATGAAGCGGGTTTTAATGCGGTTCTTTTTAATCGTATTTTAAATCTTGGCTTTACTTATTATTATGCTTTGACTAAAGATGCCCTTTTCAGTATTCCGTCTCTTCCCTCATCTGGA
>OAVB01001829.1_pt1 | contig 11835 bp, 9 predicted proteins | sample 1516871 | NCBI WGS metagenome assembly OAVB01 (sample SAMEA2580069, study PRJEB22360) | human gut metagenome | biome: human gut; feature: human-associated habitat; material: faeces | place: Denmark | collected 2008/2010 | reverse complement strand
AATGTAACTCCTGCAAAAAGGTTTCCATGTCCTCATCTTCTATACCTAAGCTCGCACGGACACGAGACCTCATGGCACGGCAAGCACCATCGCTAATATCAAAAATAGACAAAATCTCTTTCTTAGTTTTCCTCATCCTAATAAGTACACAATATACAATATGACGTGGAGGAATTTTTATTTGCTTATCTTTTAACCAAACAAAAAAGTCAGGATCAATCGCACGGCATCCTTCTATTAATGTAAGGTTCTCACTGGCAGTTAATTGATATATAGATTGATTTTCTAAAAGTCTGCGCACAAATATGACGCCTTCCAACACAGGTGGAGGAGAAGACAGCAGTTCCTGAAGCCGTTTCTCTTGAAGAATTGTTTTTTGCCGTTCAATTTCCAATGAACGATAGAATGAGATAGACAACTTAACTATCCCTGCTATTGCCAAACTGACAATGACCAGCACAGGTAAAGTATAAGCAGATAGTACAGGAGCCAATTCAACGTGAACCTCCTTAGGCATAACAACATAAATCTGATTTGCAACAATCAACAAAAAGGCAGCAATGCATTGCCAATCAGTTATCTCGGAGGGTAATCCAGATGTTCCTTTCTCACGAAGTGTCCATAGGAGTGCGCCCACAAAGAGAATCAACCACGCAAAAAGATAAAAAGATGACGAGAATGCATCAACATACATTCCTGGGAAAAACATCTGAAACAGATAAGCAGCCAACAATACAAGGCAACAGAGCAAACCACCTGCCAACCTACTCTTTATAAAGTCAGCGAATTGTATTGTTACTCTTTTATTCATCGTATCTTATTTTAAACACTGCAAAGATAAAACATTCCCATTATACAAATCCATTAACAGGCTATTTTATTTGAGCATGAATATGAATAAAACAATGATTTACCTATGTCGGAAACAACCAATATAGAAGAGCAAGAAAAATAATGTATACCAATATTCTTATCTCTTTGTATATTTTATTATGACGGAGAGGATAATCTAATATCACTAAAACAATGAACCAAATAGCTATCATTTTCGTTGGAAGCTGTTTATTCAAAGGATCACCAAAAAGTAAAAAGAAGCCTGCCAACACCAATATAATATTGATTATCAAAACAACTGCATATCTCATATTATTATACATTTAAGGAAATACAAAATAGAATACACAGAGAAGCACTGTGGCTATAATGTTCCTTATCACCCCATAAATTTTATTATGACGAAAAAGGAAGTCAAGCAGCAACGTTACAAGATACCAAGCTATTACAACTTGCGTCAAATCATATTGCCGTTCCAAAGGGTCCATGAATACTATATATATATCAATGGACATCAACACAATGGTTATAATCCAAACCATTGTGTTTTTTATAGTTATATTCATTTTCAATGATAGATAAATCTGTCCAATCAATAATAGACTTTCTTGTTTTCTCTGGAAAGTACCAAATAATCGTCCACTTTTACATCAAAATAAGACTTAGCTTTACCGTCATCATTGGAAGGCAACTCCTCTTTATCAGTCAGCGCCTCTATTATATCGATTTCCTTCACGTTCTTTTTCAATTTGGGGAACAACAGGCTGACATATATGTATTTACGATTGCAACCTTTAATAATCATCAACTTATCCATAGGTGCGCCACCATCGTATCCTCTCACCATGTATTCATCACCGGTTTTCTTATCTACTATTTTAAATCCCGGGCTATAGTACATCCATTGCCAGTCGAAATAGATGGGTTGCAGGAACGTTACTTTAGTATCATCTTTCCTTCTTTCAATAGAATGCAATAAAGGCTTTGTACCCATGCCATGCTCATAGGTTCTATCGGCAACGATCTCTATGCTATCTTTAGGAGCTGTATAAGCCGCATCAAATAACTTTTGATCGCGTGTCTTGGCCTGTTCGGCAGCGTCATCCCTTACCAACTCTCTTGATTTCTGAAGCTTCGGCATCATTTCCTGCACCATTTCCATTGACAGCTGTTGTATCATCGGCATTGATTCAGTTGCAACGGCAGTTGCAGTCTCCCCAAGTTTTCTTCCCGCAGGAGATTCATAAAAAGCAACCACTTTTTTCAGTTCATCTAATGTCATGTGTTGCTGGTAAATAGGAGCATATACTTCCATGACTTTATCTTCAATCTTCCGTGTCCATTTTGAAGCAAAATCTTTCCAATAAGCCTCATCTTGTTGGAAAGGCCCATTTTTCATACTCGACATCAATTGAGACATTATAGCTTCAGAGGATGCCGAACTGCCGGAAAGCGTCATGATCTTTTTTAGTAAAGTTTTGTACTCGTCGGTCTGGTCTGAATTCTGAGCCGAAGCCGGTAAAATAGAAGTAAGCGATGTGGCTACGCAGATCACCATTAAGAAAAGGATTTTTTTCATCATATAATAGTTTTGTTGATGAAGTCAAGTTAACTTCATTGTGTTATACATTCTTACAAATATACTCTAATTATTATTAGAATACAAACAAATAACGGACATAATTATAAACTGCGGCAATTATTGTCTGATTTACCGGAATTTCTTTATTGCATTCCCCAAGTAATAAATAGGGTGTCTGTATTGAAATCAGACTTTTTTAGATTAAAACAATAGGACGATTGTTACAATTCAATGGATAATACCTTTTTTTTGCAATGATAATAGTTTGAATATCAATCATAAACCACAAAATCAAGTGTAACATTCCCTTTTTTCACACTTAAAAGATTCGTACCTTTGCAAAAAGAGTATGAAGTCCTAAAAAAGAACATGACATCCATTTAATTTTAAATAAATATCACTTATGAATCGATTAAGACATTTAATGTCATTATGTATTTTTATATCACTAATGGCATGCGAACAAAATGAAGACTGGGTTGTAAATGAACCGATGCAATCATTTGAAGAAAATCCAGAGTACGCTCCTCTCAATACTATTCCTGATTGGGTTAGTGAAAAAGTGACACCTAAAGAATACGAACTATGGAGAACCATGAGTTCAAGGTATGAAATAAATTATTCCTTTTTAAAAAAGGATATTTCAGAAAAAAGGAAAAAAGAAATCTATGATTGCATCAACAACATCTGTGAAAGAATAGAAAAAGGGCAGATTAATAAATATGAAGGATTCCTAAATATAGCAGATGAAGATGGCACCACCCTATCAGACTCACAATATTTTGGCAGAATAGCAACAAGATCACCAGAAGGAGGGGCTGAATATAAGACAAATGGATGTACATTGTATACACATAGCTTAGGTCCCTATATAAAAGCTGCTGTTACTTACAAAAAATCCGATGATGATGTTACAATTACGTCATCGAGTGTTTATACGGGATCACCATATTTAGGAAATGACCCGAGTTTTTCTGGTGCTTCCAGTGTTTCTTACGATAAGGATAAGAAATTAATAGCCGCATCGTGTAGCGGAACTTTATCATTCAAAGATGGATCCAGAAAGGTTGAGGTAACTGTACAAAAGACAGGATTCATGATCCCATGATCAATTTGAATATACACAAGATTAATCTTGGTACAGTTAGTACTCTTTTGTGATTTTCTATTCAGATCTTGAAAAAAGTTATAGAACAATTAAAAATAATAGTCACCATGAACAACATTCTAAGTACCAATCATACGTCCATCTATAAATTATTATTCGTCCTATTTTTTGCAGGGATTTGTAATCTGCCATTTAAATGCAATGCTCAGGAATACTCCAAATTGGACGAAGTACCACAGTGGGTCAAAGAAAAAGTTAGTCATGAGGAATATAAATTATGGGAAGTCATGAGTTCTGTTTTTCAAATTGACTACTCTTTTCTCAAAAAAGATATCTCTCAAGAAAGAAAAAAAGAAATACTTCACCTCTTGCAAAACACTGTGTCAAGAATCCAAAATGGTTCATACAATATCGAAAAAGGCTCTTTATTTTGTGTAGCTGATGAATTTAAAATTGACTCCTTGACAAATTGGAGCACCGAAATCTTAGAATGCAGGAAAAAAAGCGGTATTATTTATTCCAGCAGGGACGGCTATGATGCGCATTATAAACTAACTGTGATTTATGGATATGACAAAATGAATAAAAAAGTATATCCGATAAAAAATGAATTAGAGTGTATTAGTTACTCCGGAATAGAGATTACATGCAACGACCTGCCAATTGTAAAATATAACGAAGTCGAAGGAAAGCTGCAAGGAACCTGCTACGGAAATCTTTTCTTCAAAGACGAAAAAGGTGCGACTCACAGTGAAGATTTCACCAAATATTTCGTCTTAGAGCCTTGAAACAGCAACTAATATAAATAAATGAAAAGCATTCCAGTTTCTTCTATTCTATATTTTCTGTTGAGTTTGGGAGTCTTATTCGTAAATGCAAACACATTTACAGATTCCCAAATTTTCCCTAAATGGATGTTTATGTTCACAGGATTAGGAGTAATTGGATGTTTTTTTTCATTTTATCTTTTCCGAGGAAAAAGGTTTATTTGCAATGCAAAATGTTGTTACTACACGGTTATTATATCTTGTTTTCTTCAAGCCGGATACGGTATATTACAATTTTTCAATATACTGTCTTCACATTCCATCACCTACAATGTTGTCGGTAGCTTTGATAATCCTGCCGGTTTTGCAGGAAGTTTATGCGCAGGGTTACCATTTACCTTCTATTTTTTACAATATTCAAACAAAAAGGTTCAATGGGCCAGTTGGTGTGCATTGTTTGTTATTGTCTTAGGAGTATTGCTATCAGAATCTCGCGCCGGGTCAATTAGTATATTTACCGTATTAGTAATTTACTTTATTCACCAAAACAAGAATAAGTTCCACTATAAAAAACATATCGGTAGCTTCTTACTCTGTCTATCCTTTCTGCTGATTAGTATATTTGTCATTTCTGTAACAGTCTATCATCTAAAAAAAGATTCGGCTGATGGTAGATTATTAATATGGCGTTGCACATGGGAAATGATAAAACATGAGCCTTTTACAGGATATGGAGTCGGAGGATTCAGCGCACACTATATGGATTATCAAGCCCAATATTTCAAGGAACATCCGGATAGTCAATTTGCAATTTTAGCAGACAATATTAAGAGTCCTTTTAATGAATACCTTTCTGTCGGAGTCCAGTTTGGTATTCTAACTTGGGTACTTTTGATAGCTGCTGGTATTTTCTTGATTCTTTGTCACAGGAAGCACCCAACCAAAGCAGGATATGTGTCTCTGCTCTCTTTACTTTCCATTGCAGTTTTTTCTTTTTTCTCTTATCCATTCACTTATCCCTTCATTTGGATTATTAGTGCATTAAGTGTTAGTACTTTAATAGGAAAAGCCTATGAAAATACCTTGTTTCAAAAAACAACAATTATAAAAAGAGGAATTGCTTTTTTCTTATTAATAGGAAGTTTATTTTTGCTTATTGAAGTGGTGAGCAGAATTAAAGCAGAACTGGAATGGGGAAAAGTAGCGCATATGTCGCTCTGTGGACGAACCAATGACATGTTACCACGATACCATAATTTACTACATACTTTTAGAAGAAATCCTTATTTCTTATATAATTACTCTGCCGAACTTTGTGTTGCCGAAAAATATAAAGAATGCTTAGCAATAACGGCTATTTGCTGTAATTATTGGTCAGATTACAATTTAGAATTAGTACAAGCAGAGGCATATATTGGCCTAAAACAATATGATGCAGCCAAACATCATTTAGAGAAAGCTACCTTAATGTGTCCTGTAAGGTTTATACCTCTTTATAGGTTACATTATGTCTACATGAAACAGGGAAAGGCAGAAAAGGCAAATAGGCTGGCTCAATTAATCATAGAAAAACCTATAAAAAAGAATTCTACAATCATTCAAAAAATTAAGGCTGAGATGAAACATCATTTATCGAGAAAAACATGTTTGTACTAAAAGCATACACAACAGTGCATTTGGAAGGCGAAAACATAAATAAGAATACGCCTTTTATGGTCGAAGAGATTGCCAAAACTTTAAAGGCAAACAAATAACGGACATAATTATAAACTGCGGCAGTTATTGTCTGATTTACCGTTTCTCTTCGTCCAAGCAACCCTATAATCGCTTAATTTTCACTTATTGTTATCAGTTTTTCGTAAGGACATCTTCATCGTTCCACCCGGGTAGAACGAACTGTCTACGTTTGTGACACGATCGGTTTACCTGGGTGCAATGATCAATTCACCCGGGTGGAACGATGAAGATGTCGGTAAGATAATATAAGAATGTAAGGGAGATATGCTAAGGACATAAGTGTCACAACATACAAATGATAGGCAGAGTAAAATCAATACAGCTGTAGTCTGTAGCAGAAAGAATGATGAGAGACAACTTAAAAAAGGATGAGAGATACACTGTTTGGGAGCATATTATGGGATAAAACGATGAGAGACACCCTGCTCCGAAGGTATCTCTCATTCATTATTCATCTAGTTATCTGATCTTTACAGAAAGGCAGTGAGACCGTGAGACTAATTTTTTTTTTATTTCTTGGGAGCGAGCAGATTATTCCTTATCTACAGAAAATTTAAAGATACACTGACTCATGTATTTTTCTCCCGGGCGAAGCACAGCCGAAGGCCATTCCGGTTTGTTCGGAGTATCCGGATACTTCTGAGTTTCAAGACATACGGAAGCACGCTGATTATATGTGATACCTTTCTTTCCTGTCAGAGAACCATCCAGAAAGTTGCCGGCATATACCTGAACACCCGGTTCGTTGGTATATACATCCAGTACGATACCCGTTTTGGGAGATTCGAGTGAAGCACATTTACGGGAAATATCCCCTTTGGCATTCAATACCCAGTTATGGTCATAACCATTTCCATTCTTCAATTGTACAAAATCGTAGTCGTTGATGCGTGCACCTACCGGAGTCGGAGTGCGGAAATCCATCGGAGTACCTTCTACCGGAACAATCTCGCCGGTTGTCATGAATGTGCTGTCTACCGGAGTATAATAATCGGCATCCACCATCAGCAGATGATCTGCATTATTTGCCGCATCACCGTCAAGGTTGAAATAAGAATGGTTGGTCATGTTTACGATAGTCGGCTTATCCGTTTCTGCTTCATAGCGGATATCAATTGCATTATCGTCTGTCAGTTTCATCAGAACCTTACAGGTAATGTTACCCGGGAAACCTTCTTCGCCATCCGCAGCGACATAAGTCAGTTCCACTTCTTGCGGATTCGGTTGCACAGCGTCAAACACACGATACTGGAATCCATTGGGACCGCCATGCAGGCAATGACCGTAATTATTCTGAGGCAACTGATATTCAATGCTGTCCAATGTGAATCGACCTTGATTGATACGGTTTGCGTAACGACCGATGCTGGCACCAAAATCAGAAGGTTTGCTGATATAATCCTGAATAGAATCGAAACCTAGAACTACATCCTGCATCTTACCGTCTTTATCGGGGACCATCACAGAAACAATGCGTCCACCAAAATTCGTCACACAAACTTCCATGTTGTTCTTGTTACGAAGGGTGTACAGATCGGTTTTCTTACCACCTACTTCAGTCTGGAAGTTAGTTCTTAACAGGCCGGAGTCGGTTGGTTGCTCGGCTTTCGGGGTACAAGCAGCTACAAAAAGGGCAGAAACAGCCCATAATGCTAAATTCTTCATGGTTGATATAAGTATTATTATAAATTAGTTCAACGAACATCTTTTATTTAGATTGCAAAATTGGCGAAATTCTGATAGTTTGGAGGCAACATTCTTTCCAAATAATAGCACAAATCAGTCATTTCGCCAATGATGCAATCATAAACACTTATATCTTTCTAAATCAAAATGATTTATCTTATAACAAATTCAAGTAAACTGATTCCATCACCAGTTACTCCTTTGTATTCGGGAAAGCCGATATTCTCAACCGGGCCGCTCCCATCGGAATCAATGTAATCTCTTCTTTAGCGCCTTTCACCGCATCTTCTTCGGGCAATACACCGCAAAGTCCAGTTTCGTCAATCTGCCATTCGGGGATAATCCGGCCGGTAGCTTTCACTTCCAAAGGCACATTGGCCACCGTGAACGGGAAGTTATCAGCAGGCCAGGACTTACGAACGACTTTGAAGTTCTTCAAAGGCTCTTTCTTATCCAATACCAACGAATAGTTCCAGGGACTGTTAGCATAGATTTCAGTAGTAGGCCACTTCTTCGGGTCAGCACCTTTCTGCCATTTGGAGTCACCGATAGCCGTTTCACGACTGTCTTTTTCTATATATTTCTCGTCAATCTTCAGAGATAAAGTCAACGGACCATAATCCACACTTACACTGTTCTTATTGACTTGCCACGTACGCATGGACAAAGACATCGGAAGAGTCATTTCTACTTTATCACCATCCGCCCATTCGCGTTCGATACAAAGGTATTTACCGGATACAGGTTTCACACTGATCTTCTTTCCGTTGACACGCACTTCGGCTCCTTCAGTCCATGAAGGAATGCGGAGGTAGAACGGAAAATCGACCTTTTCATCGGTAGAAACGGTGAATTTGATGCCTTCTTCAAAAGGATAGTTAGTCTCTTCGTGAAGGACGATTTCTTTTCCATTACCCACTTTTACCGTAGCTTTACAAGCAGCATAGATGGCGGCAGCAATACCGTTGTCGGGAGTTGCCAATATCAGATGTTCCGAAAAATAAGGCCAGCCTTGTGCATGGTTATGCTGACAGCAACGGCTGCTGAACGGATTCATGGAAAGGAACGGACCACGGTTGTCAATACCCGGATGATGGTTCTTTGAGTCACTGACAGTATGATTCGGACAAGTGATGTAGCGCAAAGCCTTGAAGTCCGGCATCACAGCGGCAGGATAAGAGTTGAAAGCTACTTCTTCGCAATGCTCAGCCCACATCGGGTCACCTGTCATACAGAGCATGATCTCATCGGAAGCCATCTGTTCCACCAGTCCGCAGGTTTCCACTCCCTGACGAGGATCGATATATCCCAGACGGGCATTCTCGGAACCTGGCCAAAAGTGCGACGGATCAAATGATGTACATTATAAGAGGCTTTGAGCATGGCGGAATCTCCGGTCTGCATATAATAAGTGGCAGGTTCGCGGAAACACTGGGCGATGTTCACATTGTGCCAGTTGGGCAGGGAGGTTGATTTTGTCCAGTCGGCTGTGTTGCGGTGAATCTTCTTGGCAAGGTCCAGCAGGAAGGCATCTCCGGTATGGTTATAAAGCCAATAGATACTGATGATGTTGTCACCGCCACGGCTGTTTTCCCAATAGTCTTCCAGAAGTTTATCGTCGGGGACAGTCATCTGCCATTTGAAGTAGTTCGTCATCAGGTCAATAACCCGTTGGTCCTGAGAATACTCATAATAAGATTGCAGACACCAGAGCATAATCATCTGTGCCCACAATTCACGCTTGCCGTTCCGTTCGTTGACAGGACCGAAGTATCCATTGGGCTGGCAACTGGCAAATACACCTTCAATCCATGTTTTTGTTTCTGCAATCATCTTCGGGTCATTCAGGATATAGGCAAGGTTGCCATAACCTTTCAGCCAGTAAGGTACTTCTTCCCAGCCATGATCACCACCGGTTGTCAGCCAGGCGTTATTATCTTTCTCCAGCCAGGCACTGATTTCTCCCAGATGTCCGGTCAGCCCGTCACGTTGCAGTTCGAGGTACTTCTTTACCCAGCCTTCCGGCTGGATGCTGCCGACAGGCAGCTTAATAAAGTTCAACGGACGGAGCGGGGCCCGATAGCTCACATAATTCACATTCGTCGATTCTGTGTCGGGGCGGTCCATCACCCTTATAGACTCACTGGCAGTGCGTGTAGTAAAAGCTGCTGTCAGTAACCCGACAGTCAGCAGCGTACCCGCAACACCTATTTTAAAAGATCGTTTCTGTTTCATTTTGAATATTTTTTTGGAGATACTACCGACTTTTTAGTCAGCCTTGTTTTAATTCGGTTTATTTATAATTATAAATCAATTCTCCGCCTTTTATCAGTTCATTGTGAGATATACGGTAGTCAGCAATCTTTTTCCCGTTGAAATGGATACTTTTGATCGGTGCGTCTTTCTTTTTCCGTCCTTCTGTCTGAATAGTAAGTACGTTTCCATTCGTCAACCGCAACAGTACCCTGTCGAAAAGCGGAGAGGTCAGATCATAGTATTCATCTCCCACAAGCAGAGGATAGAAACCCATTGCCCCGAACACGTACCAGGCACTCATCGTACCGTCGTCTTCGTCCATTTCGGGACTATACCCTTCGGGGGCATTCTTGAATGCTTTACCCAGATAAGGAGTCTTAAATTCCGAGTTGCCTCCATATTTATGGATCATCGGTTCGGTCATCAGACTGCGTACTATCTGCTGGGTTTTCTCCGGTGCCCCAAGTCGGTTGAACAGGTAAGGAACATGGATATCCGGTTCGTTTCCCTGATTATAAAGGTGATGGTCGAAGAAATAGGTAAGCTGCGAACGAAGAGAGTCCTGCCCTACCCATTCTATCATTTTATCAATGTATTGTGGAGCCGCCCATCGGTATTGCCAACGGGTTCCCTGATAGAGTCCGTTGTTCTTCATCACTTCAAAAGCGGGAGTCACATTCATAAATTCCTTTTTCCATGTTTCTTCAAAAAGAGAGACCGAACGTTGCCGGTATTGTTCGGAATCCGCCTTTTCACCGATGATTTCCGCAATCTTTGCCATTGCCCACAAGTCATATGCCGATTCCATCTTCTGGTCGGGCGAACGCATGGGCAGCCGCTCCATTTCCTGCTTCATACCAGCGTATCCTTTACGGAAATCAAGGTTGGTAATTCCTTTCCGGTAAGCGTCCAGCAAGAGAATCACAGCATGTTCCGTACGTACTGTCGGGGTAGACTCGAATCCGGTGGACCAGTCTTTCTTTCCCGTTGCATACAGATGAATCAGGGAAGTCGCCATATCCCGCATCTTCGCAGGTTCGGTCAGTACCAACAAAGGAAATTTAGTGCGGAAGGTATCCCATAACGACCAGTTACTGTAATATCGGAAGTCTTCTGAGATATACACTTTTCCATCCGTACCCAGATAAGCTCCGTCCGGAGAACTGACATCCGCCGGACTCAGGTAAGTACGATACAGGGAAGTATAGAAAATGACCCTGTCATCTTTCTTGCCTCCTTTGACGTCGATAGCTGACAATTGTTTTTCCCACTGATCAGCGGTCCGGGATTTCACATCTTCGAAGTCCATCTTTTCCCAACGGGCACATTCCCAGCTCGCCAGTTCGGAACTTAACGCAGACAGTCCGATACGGACTTCCACCGAACGTACCTTTTTGCCAAAGGTAAGGCAGGCAGTCGTCTCTTTCTGTTCTTCCAACTGGAAAGGATGGCTGGTATTTAAGGAGAAATAGAGTTTGTAGCGTCCATGTCCGCAGACGTTCTTTGCCTGTACATAGCCTTCGATGCAAGTTTCCGATATACGTTTGTAATGGCAGGTAGCTACGTCTTCAAACGTAGAGGCGAAGTCTATCCAAAGGGCAGCGGAAAGGCTTCGGGGAAATTTATAGCGTTCCACCGCCATGGCGTTGGTCGCTGTCAATTCAGTTTTGATACCATTGGTAAAAGCTGTCGAGTAATATCCGGGAGTTGCTTTCTCGCGGGACTTTTTAATATGCAATTCCTGTGAAGGAGCTACCGGACGAATGCGCAGGTTTCCTCCTCCGCCACTACATCCCACTCCGGAGAGGCGGTTGACAGAGATACCGGAGACTTTCGTCACTGCATAATCATAACCGGCATGGCTA
>OAVB01001825.1_pt1 | contig 11860 bp, 8 predicted proteins | sample 1516871 | NCBI WGS metagenome assembly OAVB01 (sample SAMEA2580069, study PRJEB22360) | human gut metagenome | biome: human gut; feature: human-associated habitat; material: faeces | place: Denmark | collected 2008/2010 | reverse complement strand
TTTTTTCATAATACTTATTTTTTTATAGTTCCTAAATCCAATTCTATTTCATTATACTCAACATTATCAAACATATATCTTTTGTGCTCAACAATGATAAATGTAATTTCTAAGTTGTGCAAACGCTTTATTTCATTGAACAACAACGAGCTATTATCGGTATCGACACCTGCGAAAGGTTCGTCAAGAAGCATTAACTTAGGAGAATGTAACAAAGCACATCCAAAAGCCAATAACTGTTTTTCACCTCCACTCATAGAAAATGGGGTGCGATGTTTCAATTCGGCTAAGCACGGAAAGTGTGCAAAAGCATCATTAACCCTGCTTCGTGCTTCTTCTTTGGAATAGATACTTGCCGCAATAAGCAAGTTTTCCTCAACGGTGAAATCTTCAAAAACATTTTTTTTCTGAGGCATATATACAATTCCCATTTTCAACAATTCTGAGGTTGGAGTATTTATTATATCCTTTCCATCAAAAATGATTTTACCGACTGTTCCGTCCTCGTTTTTCCAAGGTGAAAGTAAGCCATAAATCGCTTTCAAAATTGTACTTTTACCCGATCCATTTCCCCCGGTAAGCAGCATCAAATCTCCTTTGTTAACTTCAAAGGAAACATCGGTCAAGACTTGTTTCTTGCCATAACCAGTAGTCAGATGTTGTACTTTCAACATACTATTTTACCTCCTTCCATCTTTATAACACAATCACTTGTCTGAGTAATATAATTATGATTGTGTTCAATCTGAATTATTGTCTTTCCCTCACGCTTTAGTTCTTTGATGATTTCGGTAATCTTCAAAAGATTGTTTTTGTCGATACCAGCAACAGGTTCATCAATCAATAATAAATTGGCATTGTTGGCCACTAAACACGCCAAAGTGAGCAACTTTTGTTGTCCATACGATATTTCCCCTGCTAAGGAACCTGCGATTTCTGTCAGAGACATTTTTACGAGAATTTCATCTATCCTGTCGATATCTTCCTTGTGAAAGCGTCCGAACATTTTCTTTTCAAAAGCCAACATTACATTTTCGCGGACAGTCATCTGATTTGCCAAACGCAGATCTTGAAAAGTACGTCCTATTCCAAGCCGATTTATTCTATATGGGCTGGCACCAACAAGATTTTTCCCGTTTAACAATATTGTTCCCTGATTAGGTTTTAAAAAACCTGATAAGATATTTACTAACGTAGTTTTTCCAGAGCCATTTCCACCAACCAGTGTGTATACTTTGCCTTTCTCAATAGAGAGGGAAACTCCTGTCAGGACAGGAGTTTCTCCAAAACTCATATATAGATTTTCTATGACAAGCATACGCATGAAACCTTTTCGTGTTAACAACAAGCTAATTTTTTTTGCAAAGATAGTGATTTTGGTTCATACGCAAGCATTTACAATCATTTTTTAAGTATATGAAGGACTAACATACTACATTTGAAGTAATACTTTCACTATGCAATCCATTTTTAGGCTTTCATCCGTACATAGTTGGTTGTCTATAAATTAACCAAAATCAGCATGGAAACACTATTCTTCCACTATAAGGCATCGGACGTATGATGCTAAACTTTTAACGGAATGGCACTATTTAAATACTCTCAATACAAAATTATCATAGACCCTGAATCGAAAAAGACGCAAGGGCTTCGAGTCGGTGATGTGGTGCGCCGGCAATACCGGGACGGGAACAATCTGATATATTCCCTGATGATTGTACTGGAAAACGGTACGGATGTCATCAACGGGGAAGAATCGCATTATTTTACCGGGGCACTTGTTGAAGGGGATGCGCCTCAAAACGGGGAGTTATTGGATTTCGTGCGGATGACCAACCTTTTCAACCCGGAGCGGAGCGGTGCATTATACCTGACCGCTTCAGACTCAGCTTCGCCTTATCTGGATGTGATTGACGGAATGGCCACGGAACATTCGCTCTGCCGGATGGAGAAGAACCGGCGTATCTGTGCCGGTGAAAAATTTGAATTCTCCATTACCGGCCGGGTCAGTTATCCCGAACGGGTGGTTATTTCCTACCATATCCGGGCATCCCGTTCCATACCGGATGTGCCTTTGACTTTCGGCTATTCGGATGGCGGGGAAACGGACGGCAGGGATACGGTGGATATTTCGACAGAATGGCGATACAAACTAACTTTGATAACGGTGGACTATCCGCCCCAATATGCCCGCAGGCTTACTATCGCTCCCGGCTTGTCGGGTGAAGACTGGTGCGAGATGTCGGATTTGAACGTTGTCCGGCTATCCAGTATCGCCACATTTTCCGACTCGACAAAAGCCCGTGTCGGTAAAATCAGCGGGATTATCGACCCGGTATTCGGTATTCTGAACGGTTACGGTGCTTACTTCCAAAGCCTTTACGCAACCCGGAACGTGAACATTGCAGGTACATTGACAGCCGGTGATGAATCGGGCTTTGCTTCCACTTTCTACGTAGGGAAAATTCATAAAAACGTCATCCCCGATTCTATCGGTTGCTGTTTTTCGGGTGGCGTCACCGTTGAGGAAAACAGCCCGGCTGGTATCGGTCGTGTCGTTCAGGTTGACCGAGATGCGGAACTGGCTGTACAAAGCGTTGAATGGCGGCGGGAACATACCGGACAGCAATACAACTTTTCTGTTTGGATAAAATCGGATGCCGGTATTTTCTCTTTTTACCAGGACGAGCATTTTATCCGGGAGGTTGAAACCGAAGCTGCCGGAGAATGGCGGCGGTACAAGGTGGTGTTCACTATTGGGGCATCGGAGCGTTCGACCTTTACTATCGGAGTAAAAAGCGCACTTACCGGTATTTTGCTGACTGCCCCACAGATGGAAAGCGGCGAACGCATTTCACAATATCAGCCCACGGATGATAAATTATCCTACACGGAAGATTACGGCGCCTGGTTCTGTAAAGGCGGTATAGGAGGTACGATACAAAACCCTTTGTTGCGACTGGATGAGGATGGTTCGATTTGCTCCCGTGACGGTTCTTTCGTTATCCTACCGGACGGCACGGGACATTTCGCCGGAGGTAAGTTTAGCTGGACGGACAAGGACATCGTATTGAAGGACATCACTATCCGCTGGGGGGAAATGGATGATGAGACCAAGGAGAATATCTTATCGCAGACTGCCGCGTATACCGTGGAAATCCTGACGGATAACGGGAACCATTTCATCAACGGGGAGATTGCCACTATTCTGACTGCTTATGTTTACAAAGGTTCGGAAGAAATAACCGAAACCCTTCCCGATAACCTATTCCATTGGAAAAGAACGTCGGCCAATCCGGACGGAGATACGGTCTGGAACGAACTCCATGCGGGAATAGGGCGTCATTTGGCGGTTTCGGATGAGGATGTTGACCGACGGGCCACTTTTACGTGTGAAGTTACAATTAATACATAAGAATATGGCAGTTATTTCAAGAGGACAAATTACAATTGTGGATTTAAACGATGGTAAATCCATTAATCTTTATCTGGGCAGCAATGTGGCTACCACCCAGATTTTCAACAAGGAAAACAGCAGTTATGTACCCTCGTGGTCGGTTTCCCCTTTTCTGGCGATAACCCCGGAAGTGTATGTGACGGGAGTAGGAACCAATCAGGTGTCGCGGCTTAAGGGTACTCCGACCTGGAAGATTAACGGTTCGACAACCCTTTCCACATTCGGGGCAACGGCAGCTACAACTTCTCCTTATGCTTTGACAATAAAGAATAACATGACGGCTGTCAACCAGCTTCAGGTTGAGTGCGAAGTGATTTATGTTGATCCGGACACAAGTGCCGAAACGAAGGCGAAAGCCTCCATCACTTACACCAAGACGACCAATGCCGGGCAACTGATTTGTGCGATTGCTTACGCCCCGGACGGAACAGTTTTCAAAAACGGAGCATCCCCCACACTGAAAGCCCATTGTGATATGTGGCGTGGTTCGTCCATTGATAATACCAATGTGACCTATCAATGGTACAAATTGGGCAGTGGGACCTGGACGGCCATAACCTCGGCAAATGCCGGAGGTATCACCGGTTATACAACGAACGAGATAACCATTCCCGAAGCAGTGGTACTGAATTTCGACAGTTTCAAATGTATTATCAAAGATACGGATGCTGCCAGTGGTACTTACAATACCACCGTGAGCGATATTATTTCGTTTGCGGATATGAGCGATCCGTATCAAGTGGAGATTACCGCACCGGCAGGAACTACTTTGACTTCCGGGCTGACTTCAACCATCCTGACGGTGAACTGCTGGCAAAATGGTGAATTGCTGGCAGATTCTTTTTTTACCGGTGCGACCTGTACCTGGCGGAAATTCAACAAGCTGGGAGTACAAGATACCGCCTGGGGAACTGCGGGTGTAAAAACAGGACGTACCCTGACCGTTACCCGTGATGAAATAACTGTGGCCGCAACATTCACCGTAGAAATCAGTAAGTAAGGCATGGCATTGATTGCAAGAGGACAAATAACAATACGTGTCGCCTTAGATACTTATTCCGTTTATCAGACGATTGATAAGATGGCTATTGCGTGTGACTATACAGGAAAGGTATTAGGTACGCTTGCAGTCAGTTCAGTCATTTCTGTACGTCAGGGAGAAACCCCGGTAACCGCTTTCAGTATCGGGGCAATTTCTACTCCTGCGGGATTTCATTCAATTACTGTCAATGCAAGCACAAAGACCATTTCCTATACAGTCGCCGGGGGAAATACTACGTTGCCGGATACGGGAACGATTACCGTTCCCGTCATTGTAAACGGCCAGACTTTTACAATTTCTTTCGGCTGGTATAAAGTAAAGGCCGGAGCACCGGGTACACCGGGAGCAGATACGAGCCTACTGGATTGGGTAGCGGACTGGAACAGCGGTAAAACGGTGATTGACGGTCAAAGCGTCATCACTCCTAAAATTTTTGCCGGGACGAAGAACAGTAACGGTACAGTTACGGGAATGGCTATCGGACGGTTTGAGTTGAGTACCCGTAACGCTTCGGGCACGATAGCCAAAGAAACGGTGAACGGTATCTATGGGTTTGCGGACGGAAAGAAAACATTCGCAATCGAGGCAAGCGGGAATGTACAATTGGGCAATGGGAATGAGTACATTAAGTATAATGTATCGACAGGAAAAGTGGAATTCGGTTCAAACGTGAGCCTGAATTGGGTTAATGCTATTAGCCAGGCCAAAACAGAGGCTATTAATAGTGCCGCCAATACTGCACAAGTTAAAGCGGACGCAGCCAAAGCTGCCGCTATTTCAACCGCTGCGTCCAATACAGATACAAAAATCAGTGAACTCCAGGTCGGTAGCGACAATTTGCTGCCGAACGGTGATCTGCGGTATTATTCCACCAATAATAATATTGGCTGGGATAACACCCTGAACGGAACTTATGTCATCCAGAATTGGGGTTCAGGGTATAATAGCGGAGTCGTCGCTCCTACAACAGGTTACCATGCACATCTGAATACCTCCAAGTTCGGATTTCCCGTACTGGAATTTATAAATAAAAATTCTGTCTATAATCAGACGAAACGTTGGATGGGAATTGCAACGACTGTCTATCAGAAAGAGAAGTTGATGCCTGGTTGTCGGTACACTGTTTCTATGGATTTGATGGTCGATACCGTTGGAATGATTATCCACGGAGGTATTTACAGTACTAAAACAGGAAAGACCACTGCCGCTTTCACCAGCGGGAATTATTCCTTCAGTCCTTCCAAAATAAATCAATGGCAACGGGTATCCTATACTTTTACTCTGGATGCCGAGATTGATTTAAGCAAATCAGTATCTTTCTATATTTACGGTTATTCGGGTGCGGAGGGAATTGCGCATACAAAAAATGTATCTTTACAATTAGGTACTAAAGGTTCATGGAGTCGTTGTCAGGCAGACATAGAGAAAGACGTAGCCGATGCTAAAAAAGCAGGAACAGATGCCCGTACTGTGGCCGATGCCATAACAAATAAAGCCAATGCGGAAGGCTGGGCTACAAAATTGACCTATATAGGTTCTACCGGCATATTTACAGGCACGTTATCTGCCAATACGGTAAATGCCATCCAAATCAATGCCTCACAGATTACGGCAGGAACAATCGCCGCCGCCCGTATCGATGTGAATGCGTTGAAGGCTTCGCTAATCACGGCTGGGAATATCGAAGCGCTTACGCTGAATGTCACCAAAGGAAAAATCGGAGGCTGGTCGTTAGATGCCGATTCGATTTTCAGGGGAACAAAAAACAATACTTCGGGAGGTTATACTTCTGCTTCGGGAAGCATAACCATTGGTTCAACGGGTATCCGTGGTATGAAATGGCGTTTGGACTCGACCGGTGCCGGTGCTATTGCCGGAAGTAATATTGTATGGGATGCAGCCGGGAACGTGACTTTTTCTGCTGGCGTGAGGTTATTGTGGAGCAATGCTGCTGTTACCGCTGCCAATAGCGGTAAACTTTATGTCCGTGGCACGGGTATGAATCATTCGGCTACCCGTAAGGTGATATTAAATGGCACTGTTGTGAATGAATCGAGTGCAAGAGGTCTTACACTGACCGTGGTTGCCCGTGACACGCTGGTGGTCAATTCTACGACGAATTACGATGTTTACAGTAGTGATACGAATTGCAATACATTGGCGACTGCTTTAAATGCACTGGGGGCAGATAAAATTGTGATATTGACCTCTTATGATGCTATTCGGATTAATACCGCGCTAAACACAGCCATCCAACGGTGTGGTGGTAGTGACCGCCTGATTACTGATGCCCGTAACCCATTTGCTTTTATCGGTATTCCGGGTATCGGGAAAAATAACGGGTTGTTTGCTCTGTATGGTTTGGAAGCAACAGAACCTTATGCCGAGTTATCGACGCTGGTGGTGAACGGCATTCCCCAAGGCATTTCCGTAAACGGGCAGCGTAATACTTTTATCAACGGCAACGGTATTTATACGGGCACGCTGAACGCCAATCAAATCTCTGCCGGAACGATAGATACCTCCCGGTTGAACACCACTGAATTGAAAGCTACGCTGATTACCGCCGCCAATATCCAGGCTTTGACTCTGGCCGTGACCAAGGGTACTATCGGAGGTTGGACGATTGGTAGCACCACCTTGTCCGGAGGGCAGATTGTACTGGATAAAGCCAATAAACGTATCGCTGTATTCGGGGCTTCTTCGAGTAGTACCAGCGGTCACCGGGTGCAGTTGTATTACAATAGCAACACGGATTTCGGGCTTTATGCGACTAATTCAGCCGGGGCGATTGTTGCCCAGATAGGAAGTACCAACCGAATTGCAGGTTGGGTGTTCGATACGGTACAAATTTACAAGAATAATATTTATCTGGGTTCGGACGGCAGCATCTATAATGGAATGAAATGGCGGTTGAATAATGACGGTTCGGGCCGGATTGCCAATGGTAACATCATCTGGGATGCAGCCGGGAATGTTACTTTCGGCGATTCTGTTTCTTTGAAGTGGAAGAATGATATTGAGGCTGCAAAGACTGCCAATTATGGTTACCGTTATTACAAGAAAATTGTAATAAACGGTGAGTCGGGAAAGTATTATCCGGTAGTGTTCAAAGGGGGTGACCAAAGCCACAAACGGACTATTCTTGTTCGTCGTGCTTATTCAGAGCAAGCCCCGTCTGACTGGGACAACAACAGTGCCACTCACATGGGCGGCCTGATCCTGTCAATTATGGCAAATTTCGGTGGCTGGGGAGGCGCTTCGTACTCGTGGGATATCTATGAATTGTCGGAGTGTTATTCCCGTATGTTTGCAGGGGCCGCACTTTGTGGAAATAGCTGTATGTTCGCTATTTTCCTGAGAGGCGGCGGTACGACCGGAGCCGCTTATCATATTTACTCGGACCAGACCATTGAAAACAGTTCGTATAGTCCTTCGCCTATTCCCTCTGCTCCCCAAATAGCCTATGCTGCCAATCAGATTTTTCAGTCGGGAGACTCCAAGGCTTATGCACCGGCTCCCCGTACATTGACAGCCTCGGTGGAGGAAGAAATTCGCCGTCACCGGTTTATTGTATTGGCACAAGGTAACGATTCAACGTTGACCGCTCATCCATTGACATATATCGGCAGTACCGGAATTTATACGGGAACGCTAACCGCTAATCAAATCAACGCCGGGACTATCAGCGTTGACCGGATAGCTGCGGGCAGCATTACTTCGGCAAAACTGGATGCGGCCAGTATTAAGGCAAATATAATTAACACATCTTATATTAACGGATTGAGTTGCACGTTTGTCAGAGGAACAATTGGCGGCTGGACGATTGGCAGTGATAATATTTCAAATGGCAATCTGGGTGTTGTAGGTGCTACGCCTATCCAAACCCGGAAGGCTGCGGCAGGTAGCGGTTACTGGTACACGGGTGCTTACAAGCCTCTCGGTATCACAATGACCTGGCACCAATCCAACAATGCGGGGCATATCGTATTCGGACAGGTCGCCGCCTCGGGCAGTACCGTAAAAACCGGCTTCATCGGTATTCAGATGATGTCATGGGACAACCAGGAATATTTCTGCCTGTCTGCCAATTATACCCGTTCAGGAAGCAAAGAGGTCTATAACCGCATTGCAGGTTGGGCTTTTGACAATCAAAGCATCTGGAAAAACAGCGTTTACCTGGGTTCGGACGGCAGCCTTTATAACGGGACGAAATGGCGTTTGAACAACGACGGGTCCGGACGTTTGGCAAACGGGAATATTGTCTGGGATGCCAGCGGTAATGTGAGCTTCGGATCGTCCGTAACGTTAAACTGGACGAATGCCGCTACGAATGCCCTGAATCAGGCAAAGAGCTATGCGGATACCAAAAAGACAGAAGCAATCAACAGTGCGGCTACAGATGCCACTAATAAGGCCAATGCAGCGAAAGAGCTGGCTTCGGCGATGGCATTTGGCAAGATGTTATACCGTGATCCGACATTTTACAATGGTCAGAATGGCATAAACGTGTATAATAACAGCGGTAACGGTACAGTTACGATAGCCCGTATTTCTGACAGTACGGCCCCCAATGACAGCAAATATGTATTGAGGATTGTCAATACCGGCAGTGCTTCTCCGGGTTGCGGTGGTTTTTATTTTGGCACCGGTTGTTCGTACCGGAAAGTTTTTATCGCCCGTATCATCGCCAAAATCCCTGTTGGAAGAAATATTCAATGGGCTTCAAATGCTATTGGCAGCGGAGGTTCGTCGAAATGGCTGACTTCCAGGGCAGGAACGGGAGACTGGGCAGAATATGTGTATAAAGTGGTTTGTGGAACCAGCAGCTTTTCTTCGACTAACTTTTTCTATATAGAAGGCTCGGCGACATTGACCTGGTACGTGGCTTACGCGACGGTTTTTGATGTGACTTCGACAGAGAAATATACGACTACCATTGATGCCAACGGAATTTACACTTCCACGCTGAATGCCAATCAAATCACTGCCGGAACGATTAGTGCAGACCGTATTGCTGCGGGAAGTATCAATTCAACGAAGTTGGATGCTGCCAGTATTAAGGCAAACATCATAAACACAAGCTACATAAATGGTCTGACTTGTACATTCGTGCGTGGAAGTATCGGGGGCTGGAATATCAGTTCCGGTTCTATCACTGCCTCCTCACCGACTTCGGGACATCGTGTGCTGTTCAGCTCTACCGGGTATTTGTACAATGACAATCCTTCGACCGGAATAGATTACTGGGGATTAAAATCGGATGGTTCAGCCACTTTTGGTTATGGTAAAATTTCCTTTGCCGCAGACGGATCGGGATACGTGGCCAATCAAAACATCAAATGGGATACTGCGGGTAATGTGACGATGACGGGAACCATCAACGCCAATTCCGGTACTATCGGGGGATTTACCATTGGACAAGGACGAATCGGTTCAACGGCTTCGGGCAGTGGTTCGGGAGGCGGTCTGGCCATCTATAATGATTTGTTCCGGGTTGGTAATACTATTTCGTATGTCTTGCTGGGTGCGAATACATTTCCGGCGACTTCCGGTGGAACTGCCGCATCGGGACGCATAGTTAATAATACATCCAACTCCTATTTGAATAATTACGGATTGTATATCGACGTAAAAAACGGCTTTCGAAATTACGGGGTATGGTCTAACGCTTCTCTTGTCGCTCCTGCCTGCATTGGGAATAAGATTAAAAATATTTATTTTACCGGAAGTGGCTATACCATAGACTTTTCGCAATTTAATGTCTTTTTCGTTTATGCCAACGGTACTTATAATGTGAATTTACCCACGTCTTCATCAGTAGCTTCCATGTTCGGCTATTCATATTTACCTTCTGATTTTGCCTGTGTGTTTACCCTTATTTATAATTATAACTGGGGTGGGCATATCAACATAATGAATGTGCGGAATCAGAATGCCGGTTTGTCGAATTATGGAATGGAACGGGGAGATGTATTAACCCTCTTGTGCTCCAATTATCCGACTTTTCATTATCAGGTTTTAAATTATAATAGCTAATAAGGAGAAAATCCCCTCCTTGTCACTTCTAATTATGTGTTTTCTTATGAATATTATTGGTGAATGATAAACTTTATTTTTCTCGCATAACTATTCTTGGAACGAAAAAAATATAACGGTTATGAATATAACAAATACAGTTTTGACAAAAACGGCGGAAGAGACGACCGCCAATGCGACTTACATCATTGAGTATGTACTGATTAATGAAGTGCAAACCCGTATCCACGCCACTGTGCAAGCCTTCCAGCCGGACGGAATAGAAAAGCTGGATGTCGGATATATCACTTACGAGAACGGGAATATCTTTTGTAATCTGACCGAGCAAGGCAAGCCTTCCCTCTATTTTCTCGATTTTGAGAAATTCGTTGAGAAAATCAAAGAGAGTGCCGGAGAAATGCAGCAATCGGAAAACATTTCCGACAGATAGCCACTATTCATTTTAAGTAAACCATTAAAAAAGTAAGCATGGAACTAACAGTAAAAGACCGGCTGTATATCCCGGCACTATTACCCAAAGAGGGTAACTTTAAGCAATTCAATCTGAAGAAGGAGATTGCACGCAAAATCGAGATTTCAGATTCCGAACGTGAGGAGATTAATCTGAGAGAGAATGCTGAGACCAAGCGTATCGAATGGGACGTTGAGAAAGAGGCTCCGCTTTCCATTGAATTTTCTGCTGACGAGGGCGAATATCTGAAACAGGTGTGTGAAAAAATTTCGGATGAGAGTTTGCCGGATGATATGTGGGCTACTGTCGAGAAAATTTTCGATGGTCTGACTGTCTAAATTAAACCATTCCTGCCCTTTCACTCTATTCTTCGGGTAGAGTGAACTTTCCCGGTCGCTCTGACAAAGCAGCCGGGATTTTTTTTTCAGACTATGGCAAGACAAGATATACAGATTGACACGCAATACGGCGAATTGAAAACGACCGACAATATTGTCGGCAAAACGCTCTATGGGCTTGTGTTGCTGGATTATATGGAAGGCGCCGATAACGATAATTATATTTATGGCGATGTCCTTCTTCCGAAAGGAAGCGAGAAGCGGGTACAGGATGGCTTTCAGGCACACGTCTATTTGCCTTATGCCCCGCAATATAAAGAACTGATGCTCCGATTCCGTGTCGGTGATACAGACGATAATCCGGAATATGTGATAAACCGGACGACCAACCAGCCTTGGTATCCGGTTGTTTTGCCCGGTGGTGAAAGTATCCGGTTGGCGGAGTTCCGGCGATTGAACAGCGAAAACTATTACAATCTGGTTTTATCTAAAGGCCGGCTTTGGTTGTATAGGGGGCATTAAATTACCCATTT
>OAVB01001810.1_pt1 | contig 11949 bp, 10 predicted proteins | sample 1516871 | NCBI WGS metagenome assembly OAVB01 (sample SAMEA2580069, study PRJEB22360) | human gut metagenome | biome: human gut; feature: human-associated habitat; material: faeces | place: Denmark | collected 2008/2010 | reverse complement strand
AGAGCAGCTGATTTGTAATCAGCAGGTTATCGGTTCGAGTCCGATCATCGGCTTTACTTGAGAAATCAAGTACAAAAATAGGATATCGCGGGATGGAGCAGTCTGGAAGCTCGTCGGGCTCATAACCCGAAGGTCGTAGGTTCAAATCCTACTCCCGCAATTTTATGCCTAGTTAGCTCAGTTGGTAGAGCAGAGGACTGAAAATCCTCGTGTCTCTGGTTCGATTCCGGAACTAGGCATATTTTACGGAGCATTAGCTCAGTCGGTAGAGCACTTGACTTTTAATCAAGTTGTCCGGGGTTCGAATCCCCGATGCTTCACTATGTGGAACCCTTTCGAGGGTTCTTTTTTTTGTTCTGCATATCCCAAATTGGTCCGGTGGACCAATTTTGATTATGTTTATCTTAAGGTTACGGCGAAAATCTTGCAAAAGAGCAGGAAATGTACTATGCTTTGAAAGAATAAAAAAGAACGGAGGAATCTGTTTATGGCACAAAAAAAGAAAAACAAAAGACGAAGACGCCAGTTTCAGCAGAAAGTGATTTTAAGTGTTCTGCTTGTTATCATTATCGGATTGATTGGCGTGCTTGGATATCAGATGCAGAAGAACGAGAAAAAACAGACGGATGGAAACGCAAGTGCATCCTCTTCGGTTTCGTCATCCTCTCTTGCTGGGGACAGTTCAGAGCCGATATCGGATTCCAGCCCGGAGGAGGAGATTACACCGATGCCTGAGCCGGTACAGCAGATTTCGTCAGATGGTCTGAACAGTCAGCATGCCCTGCTGGTGCGGGAAAGCGATCTGGCTGAGATGATGAATCTGGGCGGAGATGAGAGAATTTATCCGGCGTCGATGACAAAGATTATGACAGCGCTGCTTACCATTGAAAATCTTCCGGATCTGAACGAGACGATTACGGTTCCGGAGGACATCTTCGAGGAACTGACGGCACAGGATGCGTCGGTAGCGGGATTTAATCCGTACGAACAGCCGACGGTTCGTGATCTTCTCTATGGTGTGCTGCTGCCATCCGGCGCAGATGCATGTGAGACATTGGCGAGAGCAGTCGGCGGATCGGAAGAAGGTTTTGTGGCCATGATGAACCAGAAAGCAGAAGAACTGGGACTTACCAATACGCATTTTGAGAACTGCACGGGACTACATAACGACAACCATTATTCTACCTGCCGTGATATTGCGGTGCTGATGAGTGAGTGTCTGAAGAGTGATACGTTTCGCGAGATCGTGACGAGGGAGGTTTACACAACGGAGGCTACCGCATCACACCCGGAGGGAATTACGCTGTATGATACGATGCTCCACCGGTTTACCAGCTATGAGATGAGTACGACACTGGAGAACGGGGCAGTCATTGAAGGCGGAAAGACCGGATTTACCGATGAGGCGGGTCAGTGCCTGGTCAGCTTTGCAGAATATGGAGGCGAAGAGTACATACTTGTTACGGCAGAGGCCATGACGGATTCGGGATCTGCGGTGGACAGCATCGCGGATGCGAGTACGGTGTATGGAAGATTACAGTAAATACAGGTGAAAGCGAGAGCTGGAAACGGGAGAAAATTCCCGGTTCCGGCTCTTTTTTTTACGTGAAGCAAGTCGAGAAAATAAGGTGTGGATAACATTGGGGATGTTTTGCACGGAATGCGCAGAAAAGAATTATGTTTTCCACAAAAGAAAGAAGCGCAGGGGAAAAATTGTGGATAACGGAAAGGAAAAATCCAGTTTTTGTGTATAGATCGCGCCGGATGGGAAATACTGCTTACTGTAGAAAAGCAGGAGGAGAGCGAGAAATCGAAAAACGCCTCTGAAATGCTTAAAAAGATATCAGCAGAGGTGGTAAGAATATGAAAAGAGACAAGTTGAGAATCGGCGTGATCACAGCGGCACTGGCAATGATGATTGCAGGCGGAGTGCTGACCTGGCAGCAGGATGCGAGAAACGGTAAGGCAGATCAGGCGAAACAGGGAGAGACGGCACAGCTTACAGAGGACGAAAGCACCGGAACTACAGAACAGCAGACGGAGGAGACGGCGGGAGATGCAGACGGAACGCGTGCCGTACAGGATCAGGCAGATGATGTGGAAAACAGTCTGGAACAGGTGCCGGAAATGGAAGCGGCGTGTGAAGAAGAGGCGGCGGGAAATCCAGAAGCAGATGCAGAGACGGCTCAGAATACACCGGAAGAATCAGATGGGAATACAGAAAGACAGGACGCGCAGGCGGTAAACGGAACAGCGGCGGATCAGAACGGAGAAACAGGATCAGGAGAAACAGCGGCGAATGAAGAAACGAGTGCAGCATCCGGAACTGTGGATTCTGCAGAAAATCAGGAAACGGCAGTTGAGACAGCAGGGGCTGCACAGGATCTGATGTTCAGCGAAGCGACAATCATGGAACTGCCGGTTACTGGAACAGTTCTGATTCCGTATAACATGGAAAATACCGTTTATTTCCCGACACTGGATCTTTACCAGTGCAATCCAGGCGTTGTTTTCTCGGCGGCAGAAGGAACTCCGGTTCTGGCGGCAGCGGACGGAGAAGTTGTGAGTGTGGAAAATGATGCAAGAACCGGCCTCACCGTCACCATGAATCTTGGAAATGGATACGAAGCCATCTACGGACAGCTCACAGACGTTTCCCTCGAGGCAGGCCAGAAAGTTCAGAAAGCAGCACGGATCGGAGCAGTTGCAGCACCGACGAAATATTATGTAAAAGAGGGAAGCAATCTTTTCTTTGAGATGAAAAAAGATGGAAAAGCCATTGATCCTATGGTATATCTCCCGGCAATTTCGGAATAAAAAAGAGGACCTGCACGAAATGGGATGCGGGAAAGTATTATAAAGTGTAGGATTCGCAATCGAATCTTTTTTACAGGTTTTGAATACAAAAAAGGCGGCGCAGACCGCGGATGGTAAAATACCGTTTTTCGATTGCTTTTTATAAAAAAGGCTGGCTGAAAACAGTCAGCTTTACATATAACAAACAGGATTGTTTTGATATAGAAAAAGGGCGGAATAAAAGGAAAGTAACCGGTTACAGAAAATGTGAAAGTTTGTCATTTTAGGGGTTTCGTTTTTGAATGTTATCGGTTAAAATAGATGTAGTGGACAGATCCTGAAAACAAGGAGGATTAGAAAAATATGGAGCTTTTATTTATGGACCCGGTGTTCAAAGAAGCAATCTGGGGTGGAACAAAGTTAAGAGACGTATTTGATTACGAAATTCCGAGCGATACAACCGGCGAGTGCTGGGCGATCAGCGGACATGCCAACGGAATGAGCCATGTGGCAGGCGGAAGATTTGATGGAAAAACATTAGGTGAGCTCTGGAAAGAGGAGCCGGAAATTTTCGGAAATTACCCGGGAAGCCAGGTTCCGCTGCTGATCAAGATCATTGATGCAAAAAATGATCTGAGCATCCAGGTTCATCCAGATGATGCTTATGCAGGAGAGCATGAGAATGGATCTCTTGGAAAGACCGAGTGCTGGTACGTGCTGGACTGCGAACCGGGTACAGAAATTGTTATCGGACACAATGCAAAAGACAAGGCAGAAGTGGAGAAAATGATCCGCAATCATGAGTGGAGCGATTTCATCCGCAAAGTGCCGGTACATAAGGGAGATTTCTTCCAGATCAATCCGGGATGCGTACATGCCATCAAAGGCGGCACACTGATTCTGGAGACACAGCAGAGCAGCGATATCACCTATCGTGTATACGATTATGACAGACTGCAGAACGGCAAACCGAGACAGCTTCATGTAGAGCAGAGTATCGATGTTATCGAGGCTCCGTTTAAACCGGCAGATATCGATACCTTTACAGAGGAAATCCCGGGCGCGGTACATACCCATTTTGTAACATGCAAGTTCTACTCTGTAGATAAATACGACATCGACGGTGTATTCACCTTAGATGCGAAAAAATATTATACTAATGTAAGTGTAATCGCCGGAGAGGGTACTGTAAACGGTATTCCGGTTAAGAAAGGTACTCACTTTATTATACCGGCTAATTTTAATGGATGCAGATTTGAAGGAAAACTTTCTGTAATCTGCTCAAATCCAGAAGCATAAGAGAGGAGAAAAACACAATGAGACTTGGAGCATTAGAAGCAGGCGGAACAAAGATGGTCTGCGCAATTGGAAACGCAAATGGAGAAATTTATGAGAGAATTTCTATCCCGACCGAGACACCGGAAATTACCGTTCCGAAAATGATTGAGTATTTCAAAGAGAAGGACATTCAGGCACTGGGAATCGGTTGCTTTGGACCGATCGACCTGAACAGAAAATCCGAAACATATGGTTACATTACCACAACTCCCAAATTAGCATGGAAGAACTACAACATCGTAGGCGCTTTCGCAGATGCACTGGACATCCCGGTTGGATTTGATACCGATGTAAACGGTTCTGCACTGGGTGAGGCTACCTGGGGAATCACAAAAGGTCTGGACAACAGCATTTACATCACCATCGGAACGGGCGTTGGAATGGGAATTATTTCCAATGGCAAGCTGTTGCACGGCATGCTTCATCCGGAAGGCGGACACGTTCTGCTGACCAGACATCCGAAAGATACTTACGGCGGAAAATGCCCGTATCACAGCAACTGCCTGGAAGGCCTTGCTGCAGGTCCTGCCATTGAAGCACGCTGGGGCAAAAAAGGTATTGAGCTGGCAGACAAAAAAGAGGTATGGGAGCTTGAGGCTTACTATATCGGACAGGCACTTGTAGACTGCATCATGCTGCTCTCCCCGCAGAGAATCGTTTTGGGCGGAGGCGTTATGCATCAGGAGCATATGATGCCGCTCGTAAGAGAAGAAGTAAAGAAACAGCTGAACGGATATCTTGTAACAAAAGAACTCGAGGATCTCGACAGCTACATTGTACTTCCAAGTCTGAACGACAATCAGGGTATCATGGGTGCGCTGAAACTGGCTGTAGATGAGCTGGCAATGCAGTAAGGTGCAGGAACATCCGAAAAATTTCACTTACATCGTGGAATGCAGCGATGGAACACTTTACACCGGCTGGACCAACAATCTTGAGCACCGCGTCGAGGCACACAATGTGGGAAAAGGTGCCAAATACACCAAAAGCCGGAGACCGGTAAAACTGGTGTATTTTGAAACGTATTCCTCCAAAGAAGAGGCGATGCGGCGGGAGTGGGAGATTAAACAGCTTTCGCGGACAGAGAAATGGAAGCTGATCAAGGCGAAATAAGAATCAAAAACAGACTTTTCGAACAGACACAACAATGTGTGGATGCGGAAAGTCTGTTTTTTTGTGAAAATGTGTCGAACGATTCCGGAAGAAACCAGATATTTTGACTTGCAAAATAATTTCATCCTGTTATAATAAAAGAAACGGCAACAAGTAGTAATAAAAACCATGTGATACAGTAATTGAAATAAAACAACGTTTCTGACAGGAAAGGAGTGGGCAGAATGAAGTATATCAGAAAAAATGGAATCAAGGATCCTGGCAGTGCGATTACACATGGGACTGCGCTGATCCTAGCGGTGGTGGGAACGCTGCCGTTGCTTTTGAAGGCGGCGCGGGAGCCGGATCATCTGCATGTGGTCGCAATGGCAGTGTTTATGCTGAGTATGATTTTGCTGTATCTGGCGAGCACCGTGTATCACACGTTTGATGTAAACGGGAAGGTGAACCGTCGACTGAAAAAGTTTGATCATATGATGATTTCAGTGCTGATTGCGGGAAGCTACACACCGATCTGCCTGATTGCACTGCATGGACGGACGGGAATTGCACTCTGTGCACTGGTGTGGGCGGCAGCGATTGGCGGGATTCTCGTCAAGGCATTCTGGATCAACTGTCCGAAGTGGTTTTCTTCGGTGCTGTATATCGCAATGGGCTGGCTGTGCGTTCTGGCGTTTCATCCGCTGTTTCTGGCCCTCTCGCGGCCGGCGTTTGGATGGCTGCTGGCCGGCGGAATTATTTATACAGTCGGCGGGGTGATTTACTCCTTAAAAATGCCGGTGTTTAATGCAAAACATAAAAAGTTCGGAACACATGAAATTTTTCATCTGTTTGTGATGGGTGGAAGCTTCTGTCATTTTATTGTGATGTACTATTTTGTGGCGGCGATGCCGGTATAAAATAACAGTGGCGGCTGTACCGGGAAAGAAAAATCCGGTACAGCCGCTGCTTTATGTTTACGTGTCATGGGGGTAAAATCTGTGATGCTGCAAAACCCCTGGAAAATGCTGTTATAACAACGTGAACAGTCACTTTAGTTCAGTTTAATATTTTTAAACAGCGATCCCAGTGTCGTTGTCACTTCCTCTGTCTCCGGGAGTTCGATGGTTTCTTCCTGAATTTCTTCGGCGGCAACATCGTCGAGTGCCTTCATGGAGAGACTGAGTTTGCCGTCTTTGATGGCAATGACTTTTACTTTGACTTTATCGCCGACTGCCAGAACTGCGGACGGATGTTTGATGCGTTTGGCGCAGATCTGGGAGATGTGGACGAGGCCGGAGAGGCCGTTTCCGAGGCTGATGAAGGCGCCGTATGGCTGCAGGCTCTCAACGGTTCCTTCGGTGACGAGGCCGACTTCTACGTTGGAGATTTTCTCTTTGCGCTCTTCGTCTGCTTTCTCGCGGAGAATTTCGCGGGCGGAGAGGATCAGGCGGTCTTTTTCTTTGTCGAGGTCAAAAACCTGTACCTGAATGTCTTTGTTTAAGTATTCATTCAGATCTTCCACGTAGTTCAGGGAGAGTTTGGAAGCCGGGATGAAGCCGCGGATTCCTTCGACGTAAGCGATAACACCGGCGTTTACGATTCCTTTGACTTTTACATCCAGTACGGTTTTCTCTTCTTTGTACTGTGCGAGTTTTTCCCATGCGAGGATATCGTTTGCCTCTGCGCGGGAGAGAAGAATGTTGCCGTGGCCGTCGTCTTTGCGGATCACGGTTGCGGTGATTTCGTCACCGACCTGAACAGCGTCTTTTAAGGAGAAGCCAGGCTCGTTGCTGAAGTCCTCGGCGCGGATGACGCCCTCTGCGTAGTATTTCAGATCGAGAATCACCTCTTTTTCATCTACGGAGATGACGGTTCCGTTGAGCATGTCGCCTTCCTCAATTTTTTTGAAGGAAGCTTCCAGCTCTGCGGAGAAGTCATCCATGGTTAATTTTTCTTCTGACATAATGAAACACCCCTTTTTCGTAAGAATAACAGGAAAACGAGAGGAAAATTGTGGATTTATGAAAAAATCGGGTTCAATTTTGCACGTTTTTCTATCTGCGTTTATCTTAACATAAAAGATTTTCTTTGACCAGATGAAAAAAGGATGGTAAGATGTGTGTAGTCGTTACCAAAATTACTGAGACGCGCACTTGCTGCGCGGCTGCAGGAGAAAGTGATTCAGGTGGCCGCCCGGAACTTCGCGGAGCGAATTTGCATGTGCAGGGCGGCGGTTACTGGTCACGAAGTGAGCAGTAACTGTAGTCGTTACAAAAAAAGAAGTAAAACTACCGGGACGAACTTACTGTATACCACAAACATACAGAAGGGAGGAGTACTATTATGAAATCAAATTCAAGAGTTTATGTAATTGGACATAAAAATCCGGATACGGATTCGATCTGTTCGGCGATTGCCTATGCGGATATCAAGAACAAGACAGATAAAACAAAAACCTACGTGGCACGCCGTGCCGGTCAGATCAACGAGGAGACCGAGTATGTGCTGAAACGCTTTGGGGTGCGTGCGCCGGGCTACCTGCCGAATGCGGGAACGCAGGTGAAGGAAATTGAAATTCACGAGGTGCCGAGCGTGCCGGGTACGATTTCCGTGAAAAAAGCGTATTCCATGATGAAAAACAACAATGTAGTCACATTGCCGATTACTTCGCCGGACAATGATCTGCAGGGCGTGATCACGGTCAGTGATATCGCGGAATCCTATATGGATTCTTATGACAGCCATGTCATGTCACTGGCAAGGACGCAATACCGCAGTATCGCGGATACGTTGGATGGTTCGGTTATTGTCGGAAATGAACATGGGTATTTTATCGAGGGAAAGGTTGTTGTCGGAGCGTTCCATCCGGACACGATGGAAAACTATATTGATAAGAATGACCTTGTTATTCTTGGAAACCGTGCAGAGGATCAGCTCTGTGCAATCGAGATGGATGCCAGCTGTATTATTGTCGGACTTGGTGCAAAGGTTACCAAAACAATTCAGAAATTTGCAGAGGAAAAGTGCTGTGTTATTATCAGCAGTCCACATGATACGTATACGATTGCACGTCTGATCAACCAGAGTATCCCGGTCAAGTATTTGATGCGAAGAAGCAATTTAATTACATTTTCCACAGAGGATTTCCTGGATGATATCAAAGAGGTGATGAAAAACCAGCGGCACCGTGATTTCCCGATTCTGAATAAGAAAGGAAAATATGTGGGAACGATTTCCCGACGGAATCTGATTGGAAACGCCGGAAAGAAACTGATTCTTGTTGATCACAACGAGGAGTCTCAGGCTGTCGACAATGTAAAAGAGGCAGAAATACTGGAAATTATAGACCATCACCGTCTTGGATCGCTGGAGACGATGGCGCCGGTTATGTTCCGCAATGAGCCGGTCGGCTGTACGGGAACGATTATGTATCAGATTTATCAGGAAAAGGGACTTGACATTGCACCGAATATTGCCGGCTTGCTTTGCGCAGCAATTATTTCGGATACACTGATGTTCCGTTCGCCGACTTGCACGATGCTTGATAAAGCGGCAGCAGAGGCTCTGGCGGGTATTGCCGAAATCAGCATTCCGGAGTTTGCATCCGAAATGTTCCGCGCAGGAAGCAATCTGAAGGATAAATCTCCGGAGGAGATTTTCTACCAGGATTTCAAAAAATTTATCATGGGCGATGTTACGTTTGGTGTCGGCCAGATTACATCCCTCGATGCGGGCGAGCTGGAATCCATCAAGGAACAGCTTCTGCCGCAGATGGAAAGCGAGTGCGGAAAACACGGCATCGAGATGGTATTCTTTATGCTGACCAATATTATAGAAGAATCTACAGAGCTTCTGTATTATGGAAGCGGGGCAAAGGAAGTCATCGAAAAAGCTTTTGAAGATCTTCCGGTCAACGAGGTCAGCTGCGAGCTGAAGGGTGTTGTATCGAGAAAGAAACAGCTGATTCCGGCATTTATGATGGCGCTGCAGAATCAGTAAAAACAGAAAAAATAAAAAAGCGTGGTTCCGGGCCTGAAAACAGATCCGGGGCACGCTTTTTTCGGTCATAAAAGGGTGAAAAAGAGGAAAGGAAAGAAATAAGAATGGGAAAACAGACATGGAAAGCGGGAAATATGCTGTATCCGCTGCCGGCGGTCATGGTGTCGGTGCGCGGAAAGAACGGGGAGGACAACATCATCACCGTTGCCTGGGCCGGCACGGTGTGTACGAATCCTCCGATGGTATCGATCTCGGTGCGGCCGGAACGCTACAGCTATCAGATGATCAAAGAGAGCGGTGCGTTCGTCATCAACCTGACGACGGAGGACCTCTGCTATGCGACCGACTACTGCGGCGTGCGCTCGGGAAGAGATGTGGATAAGTTCAAAGAGATGAAACTGACGAAAGTCGAGGCGGAGGAGATTTCCGCACCGATGATCGGGGAGTCGCCGGTTAATATCGAGTGTAAAGTGGAGCAGGTGCTCGAACTGGGCTCGCATCACATGTTTCTTGCAAAAGTTGTGGCTGTCCATGCGGATGAGGCATACATGGATGAGCGCGGCCGCTTCGATCTGAACCGCGCGAAACCGATTGTGTATTCCCACGGAGAGTACTTTGGAATCGGGAAAAAGCAGGGAACCTTTGGCTGGAGCGTGAAGAAAAAATCGAAAACACCTAATATAAAAACAAAAAACCGCAGCTAATCTTTATTTTCTAAAGAATCAGCACGCGAAATTTTATAGTACTTTCGGTAAAAATATACAAAATCGACAAAAATACTGGGTAAATATTAGAAAACGCTACAAAATCATGATTTATTAGGAATTTTTTGCGTGAAATATTGCAAAAACCGGATATTTTATGCTATAATATCAACCAATCGTTGACCTTATAAAATTAAGTGTTCCGGAGGACGGGAGAATCCACCGGAGACGCGAGAGAGTGCGGAAATGATTTTCTCCACGCTTTAAGGCTGATGAGAACCGCAGATGGATCTTTTAAAGAAATCTTTCTGCACTACATTAAGGGAGAAATTTCAAGGAGGAAACTAACATGTCATACGTAGATGAGGTTATTGAGTCCGTAGTTGCAAAAAACCCAGCTGAGCCGGAATTCCATCAGGCAGTCAAAGAGGTTCTGGAATCTCTTCGCCCTGTTATTGAAGCAAACGAGGAAAAATACAGAAAAGTCGCTCTTCTGGAGAGAATGGTAGAGCCAGAGCGTCAGATCAAATTCCGTGTGCCGTGGGTAGACGATAAAGGACAGGCTCATGTAAACACCGGATATCGTGTACAGTTTAACAGTGCAATCGGACCTTACAAAGGAGGAATCCGTCTGCATCCTTCTGTAAATATTGGTATTATCAAATTCCTGGGATTCGAGCAGGTATTCAAAAACTCACTGACCAGCCTTCCGATCGGCGGAGGTAAAGGTGGTTCTGACTTCGATCCGAAAGGAAAATCTGACAGAGAGATCATGGCATTCTGCCAGAGCTTTATGACAGAGCTTTGCAAATATATCGGCGCAGACACCGACGTACCGGCTGGTGACATCGGAACAGGCGCAAGAGAGATCGGCTTCATGTTCGGACAGTACAAGAGAATCCGCGGCGTATACGAAGGCGTTCTGACTGGTAAAGGTTTAAGCTACGGCGGATCTTTAGCAAGAACAGAGGCTACCGGATACGGACTGCTGTACCTGACCCAGGAGCTGCTGAAACTGAACGGCATCGACATCGCAGGCAAGACCGCTTGTGTATCCGGTTCCGGAAACGTTGCAATCTATGCAATCGAGAAAGCTACTCAGCTTGGTGTGAAAGTTCTCACCTGCTCTGACTCCAACGGATGGGTTTACGATCCAGACGGAATCGATGTAGCTGCATTAAAAGAGATCAAAGAAGTAAATCGTGCCCGTCTGACCGAGTACAAGAAATATCGTCCAAACTCTGAGTACCACGAAGGACGCGGCGTATGGGTTGTAAAAGCAGACCTTGCTCTTCCTTGCGCAACTCAGAACGAGCTGCTGCTTGAGGATGCAAAAGCACTTGTTGAGAACGGATGCACTGCAGTATGCGAGGGCGCTAACATGCCTACTACTCTGGAAGCAACCAAATATCTGCAGGAGCACGGCGTAATCTTCGCACCTGGAAAAGCTGCAAATGCAGGTGGTGTTGCAACATCCGCACTCGAGATGTCCCAGAACTCCGAGCGTCTGTCCTGGACCTTCGATGAAGTTGATGCAAAACTGAAAAATATCATGATCAACATCACACACAACATGGTTGATGCTGCAAAACGTTACGGCCATGAGGGCGACTATGTTATGGGCGCTAACATCGCAGGCTTTGAGAAAGTAGCTGACGCTATGATGGCTCAGGGAATCTGCTAATCTGATTTTGAGAAATCCAAAGGGATCTCCGGTTAAGACCGGGGGTCCCTTTTTGCATAAAAGATAGAAGAAACACAGAAAAATAACGAAAATTACAGTGTACAAAAAACATTACATTTTGCAACGAGACTAGACAGAAGAAATAGACTTTCACGCGGTACCGTGTGAATAAAACGACAGAATATGCGAGTAAGTTGTATTATTATGCATGAATGCAATATACAGGTAAGATAAAAACGTAAGAAAAACGTAAGAAAAAAGATGTTTTATGTTCAGAACTATAAATGAGCAAATATCGAATTTTGCACAAACTTATCCCACAAACTTAAAAGC
>OAVB01001800.1_pt1 | contig 12021 bp, 11 predicted proteins | sample 1516871 | NCBI WGS metagenome assembly OAVB01 (sample SAMEA2580069, study PRJEB22360) | human gut metagenome | biome: human gut; feature: human-associated habitat; material: faeces | place: Denmark | collected 2008/2010 | reverse complement strand
CGGAACCCATACTGAATCCCGTATTTTACATTTACACAAAATATTTTATAGTGCCGATCATCAACATTATGCGCCCCTCTGCTTTGACAAACATATCAGGATAGCGACATACAACTGCATACACTTGCTTGGATGTAACGGGTTGTCCGTCCTTGCGTATATGCAATCGCTGGCGATTTATCATCCCTGCAATCTGTTCAGTCCGCATCCCCCTATTCTGACTTGCCAAACAGTAAAGTATAGCCTCTTCAATCTTCATGAATAAGTTTTAAAAGGTGCTTATCCGTCGTGGAAATGTGGTGTTTTTGATAGATTTCCACGAGAAATAGAGCATTTTTCTTCTTTTACGCAAATAAATCCTCTAATGTTATCTCGCTTTGTACAACTCCCGAGTGTGAGTTCTGGCGGACTCCGTAGGTTGTTACCATCGTAAGACGTACCGCCTTTCGTGTATTAGTAGCTTCGATGAAAGCACTCTTTTTGTTACACAACTCGCGCTCGTAATCAGCATTGATAGAGAACTCAGACAAAGAGTATTTCATCTCGCATACATTTATCACTTGGTCATTGCGATCTATCAGTAAATCAATTTGGGCTCCTTTGCCACTTTCATCAGCTTCTTTTCGCCATGAGTAGATGTTACTCAATACGCCTGATATACCCAGTCCAGCCTTGATTTGCTGTGTGTGAACCATACACAGGCGTTCAAAAGCCAAACCGCTCCATGCTCTATGCGTTGCCGAATCTATAGACGCAGACCAGAAATGTTCATCATTGTTCTTGTTTTGCTGGATAAACTTGAAATAAAAGAGTGTATAGTTATCGATTAATTGATAGATTGCCTGTTTAGTTTTTTTGCCATAGCCACTGTATTTTCGTATGAATCCGCAGTACTCCAACTCATCAAGTACCTTACTCAATGCTCCGTTGCTCGGTTTGTCGATTGCAGTCAGAATCTCCTCGCGAGTCATACCAACCTTTTTACGGCCAAGAGCGGTTACGACATCTATATATTGCTCTGGCGACTTAAATAAGGATGCATAGAGTTGATTAAACTCATTTGACAGTTTACCATTCCTAGAAAAGAAAATCTTATCTATGTTTTGAGCAAGGCTAAGCCCCTTTTCAAGTATACTCCAATAAAAAGGTATGCCTCCCAACATCATATAACATTCGGCAATTTGATAGCGGTTCATTTCAAGACCTCTGTTTTGAACGAACATTTCACACTCACGCAAAGTAAACGGCTGAAGTGCTATACGCTGTGTAACACGGTTATGAAATCCGCCATGATCGTTAATCACTTTGTTAATAATCCATGATGTGGCAGAACCACAAATAATCAAAACTATATCCTTTCTAGCCGATGCCCATCCATTCCAGAAATGTTCAAAAGCCGAAATGAAATTTGAACGAGGTGTATCCATCCATGGAAGCTCGTCAAGGAAAATTATCTTTTTCTCATCTGTCGAATTCTTCAGGAAATGAGATAACAGACTGAATGCCTCCAACCACGATTGCGGTATTTGGCAATCGTCGTATCCGGCATCACGAAGTGAAATAGCAAAGCTGAACAGCTGGTCTTTTGTCTTGGCATTGGCCAAACCAGTATGTTGGAATGTAAACTTATAGCCAAATGTTTCACGAATTAGATAGGTCTTGCCTACTCGCCTACGACCATAGACTGCTATCAACTCCGAATACTCCGACTGTGCTGCCGAAAGCAATATTTTCTGTTCTTCTTTTCTTCCGATTATCATAACTATAGAATTTTGTCTCCACAAACATAACACAAATTACTCACATAATTTACCAAATCGCATATTTTTTTAGAGATTTGGCTAAGCATAGATGATTTTTGAAGTAAAAACAACACATTTATGGCATTTTCATCGATAATCATAGCGCAATATCGATTAAAATCAGTACCTTTGCATAAGAAATCATTTGGAGCGCAAATGAGGTAAGGAGTTGAGTAGCAACTGCTTCAAATTAGTTCATACCGGAACTTGAAAATGAGCTAAAAAAGTGCGGTACAACACGTATATCGAAAGTACTGAAAATCAGAGACATGAAATTGTGGGTACTTTCCATTCTCATTGTGAGTACCATATTTGTACCGATTAAAAGGCTAAAACACTTTCTTTCAATAGTATCAATGTGTTGCGTCGATATACAAGGCTCAGAATACATTCACATAGAAAAACAAGAGACTGACTCTAAACAATAAGAACCAGTCTCATTTAGTATCGACTAATTGGAATATAACAATTCCTTCATTGTGAAACCTTATTAATCATAATTATAAGATAAACATTCGTATCCCCAAATATAAATAGCTTTCCAAATAATCAGCTCATTCACTTCCTCCACCCAATGAACGATACAGATTAATGATTCCCTGTATCTCATCAAAACGATCTGAAACAGCATCCAGCTCCGCTTGTAGCAATGCCTGACGGGCTGTCAATACCTCAAGGTAATTTTGTGAACTATGTTTCATCAACAACTCTGCACTACGCACAGCTGATGTTAAAGCAACAACCTGCTGTTCATCAAGTTTCAATTTTCCTCTTGCCGTCTGCCATTGTACCAACGCGTTATTAACCTCTGTACCGGCATCGAGTAGACTTTGACGGAAAGACAATAACGCCTCTTCTTGCTGTGCCTTGGCTACTTTCAAATTAGCAATATTCTGTCCACGATTAAAAAGTGGTTGTATAAGCGAGCCGACAACAGAAAACAACCATTGACCAGGATTGGTTATTACAACACCTGCTGCATTAGTCCACCCAGCAGAACCCGAAAGCGTAATTGACGGAAAGAATGCGGCTCGGGCTTGGTTTGTTACATAGAATGCAGCAGCCAGTACAGCCTCACTTTGTCGTACATCCGGACGACGTTGCAGAAGCTGTAACGGTACACCGACTAAAAGCGTATCAGGAAAAGACTGGCTGGAAAGTGTTGAACGTGTGATGTCTCCTGGAACAGATCCCAATAATGATAACAAGGTATTTTCCAATTCGGTAATCTGTCGTTCAAGTGAAAGCAATGAAGCATCTACAGACAATTTACTCGCTTCAGTCTGTGCAACAGCCATATCAGTGGTCTGACCGGCATTTTTAAGAGCTTTCATCACACGCAGATTCTCACTCCAGTTTCTGGCTGTACGACGACTGATATTGAGCTGTTCATCCAACATCAACAATGTATAATAACTATTGGCAATAGTAGCTATCAACTGAGTTTGTACAGCCTGACGGTAAGCTTCACTCTGTTCCAGTACAACACGAGCTTCCCGTTTAGTATTGGTCAGTTTACCGAAAATATCAATCTCCCAACTAGCCGAAGTAGCCAAATCGTAACTCTTGGTTGTTTTACTATGTTCCACCTTGCCTATTGTTCCTTGAGGGCTAAGGCTAATAGATGGTAAATATGAAAGACGTGCCGACTGAAGAAGTGCTTCGGCTTCTTCGGCACGAAGACGGGCAATACCCAAATCTGAATTATTACAAAGACCAGTCTCAATAAGTTTCTGTAAATGTGGGTCCGTAAACAATTCTTTCCACGAAAGGTCGGCAATGGAAGCAACACTGTCGGCAGGCGAAATCTGCTGACGGTAAAGACTGTCTATAACCGCCACATCAGGTCGCTTATAGGTCCGATAAACCGAGCATCCCCCCAGTACCACCGACAAGCATATACATATAATTATTTTCTTCATTGTACAAATATATTCTGATTATTAATCTTTTTTTTCCAACTTCGGCAATTGACGCTCAGGCATGAAACGTTCCTGCAAATATTGGAATATAATAAAAAGTACCGGTACAATAAAAAGTAGGGCAACCGTACCGATTAGCATACCGCCAACCGTCCCCACACCGATAGAAATATTACCATTGGCTCCCACACCCGAAGCAAACATCAGTGGAAGCATTCCAAAAATCATAGTCAGTGAAGTCATAAGAATCGGACGCAAACGAACTTGTGCAGCAGATACCGCTGCCTGGGAAATGCTCATACCTTGACGGCGGCGTTCTGAAGCATATTCAGTAAGCAGGATTGCCGTCTTAGCCAGAAGTCCTATCAGCATCAACAAGCCAATTTGCAGATAAATGTTATTTTCCAAACCGAACATTTTGGCAAAAAGGAAGCTTCCGGCAAGCCCAAACGGAACAGAAAGAATAACTGCAATCGGAACGAAGAGACTCTCATAAAGAGCACATAGGATCAGGTATATGAATACTATGCAAATGACAAAGATAATAGTCGTGGAACTGCCTGTTGAAGCCTCTTCACGCGACATACCGCCAAATTCATAGCCGTAGCCTGCCGGAAGTGTCTCCGCAGCCACTTCACGCACCGCCTGGATAGCCTGACCGGTACTGTAACCGTCAGCAGGGGTACCGTTAACACTAATAGCCGAGAAAAGATTGAAACGGGAAAGTGTCTCAGCTCCATATACACGCGTAAGTTTCAGATATTGCCCCACTGGACTCATCTCACCTTCATCGTTCCGTACAAACATATTATTCAACGCTTCCGTATCCAAGCGATATTCGGGAGAAGCCTGTACCATCACACGATATAATTTGGAAAAACGGTTCATGTTGGAAGCGTAGTTACCACCGATATAGCCAGACAATACTGAAAGTACATCGGATGGAGAAATACCGTTGCGTTTGCAACGAGAAGCGTCCACCTCCACCAGATACTGAGGAAACTTGTTATCAAAGGAAGTTGTAGCACGTGCAATTTCAGGACGGGCATTCAGTTTGTCAATCATCTGCCGTGTAATAGAAAGTAGATCTTCTATCTTTCCTCCCTTCTGATCCTGTACATAGATTTCAAAACCGCTACTCACGCCATAGCCCGGGATCATAGGGGGAGCAAAAACCATTATATCAGCTGAAGCGATATCGGCTGTACGGCGGTAAATTTCAGATATTACAGAATTAATATCATCTCCCTCTTCCGTACGTTCATTCCAATCCTGAAGACGGACAATGAACATACCATTAGCTGCCCCCTGTCCGCTAATCATAGCGTTACCCGTAATTTTAGAAAACATACGGATTTGCGGAATGTCCTTGATACGACGGTTGATCTCATCCATCACAAGCTGTGTCTCTGCCAGATTACTTCCGGGAGAAGTACGTACATCAATGAAAACTGTACCCATATCCTCCTGAGGCACAAGTCCTGTCTTGGTTGTTCTCATCAAGAAAAAAAGTCCGCTACCGGCTACCACCAGCAACACTACGGCCAGCCATTTACGCTTGAGCATGAAAAACACACCACTTTTATACTTCATCACAACCCGATGGAAAGCCGTATCAAAAGCAACATGAAAACGTGAGGAGAAACTCATCTTTCCTCCATTACCAGTATCCGCATGTGGGGTCATGATAAGCGCACAAAGAGCCGGACTAAGAGTCATGGCGTTAAGAAGAGAAATACCTACTGCCACAGCCATCGTAAGACCGAACTGGGTATAAAACGTACCGGTCGTACCTCCCATGAACGATACGGGAATGAATACCGCCATGAAAACGAAAGTAGTAGTTACCAAAGCTGAAGTTATATTGCCCATAGCATCTATAGTGGCAAGATAAGGAGATTTGTAGCCCTCGTCAAATTTCGCCTGCACAGCCTCGACAACAACTATCGCGTCGTCCACCACCGTACCGATTACCAGTACTAAAGCAAAAAGAGTTAACATATTCAGGCTAAAGCCCGCCACAGCCAGAAATGCAAAAGTTCCGATCAAGGAAACAATAATTGAAACAGCAGGTATGAATGTGGAACGAAAACTCTGTAGAAAGACATACACCACCAAAATAACAAGGATTATAGCTTCAATAAGCGTTTTGATCACATTTTTGATGGATGCGTCAAGAAAGTCTTTCGTGCTCATCAAGTCAGCTATTTCCATGCCATTTGGAAGATTTTTTCGAATATCTTCTACTACCCTGTCAATCTCCTCAATAATTTCATTGGCATTAGAACCCGATGTCTGGGCAATCATACAATTAGAACCCGGATGACCGTTCACCTCACCTATATAAGTATAAGTACGCGATCCCAATTCGATAGTGGCCACATCTTTCAGTTTCAGTTCTTCACCGCCAGGAAGAGACTTGATAACCATATTCTCATAATCCTGTTCAAATTCATAACGTCCACGATATTTGAGCACGTACTGGAACGTATTTTCCGATTCAGTACCCAAAGTTCCAGTCGGGGCCTCAAGATTCTGTTCATCAAGGACTGCCGTAATATCACTCGGAACAAGGTTGTAACGTGTCATTTTACCCGGGTCAAGCCAGATACGTAATGAGTAGTCTGACCCCATTACATTAACCTCACCCACGCCGGCTATACGAGCTAAACGAGGTTCGATATTAATTTTTAGATAATTATTTAGGAATTTCTCATCGAAAGAATTATCCGGACTGTACAGAGCCAAAGCTTTGATATTACTGGTTTGGCGTTTACGTACCGTAATACCGCTTCGTGTGACCTCGGTTGGAAGCAACCCCTGTGCGGAAGCAATACGGTTCTGCACATTCACCGTTGCCATATCTGGATCCGTCCCTTGACGGAAATAAATACGGATATTAGCCATTCCGGCATTGGTAGCTGAAGAAGTCATGTACATCATATTCTCCACGCCATTGAGGGCCTCTTCCAAAGGCACAACAACACTCTTCAGCACAGTCTCGGCATTAGCACCCGTATAGTTAGCCTGTACACTTACTGTAGGCGGCGCTATTTCGGGAAACTGTTCAACAGGTAATTGAACAAGGCTGATAATACCCAATATAAGGATGAGGGCGGAAATTACACCCGCCAAAATGGGTCTGTCAATAAAAGTCCTTATTTTCATGACGCAGATTATTCATTAGTAGTCGTGTAAGTATCTATTTCAGTTCCTTCGCGTACAAGACCGGCACCTTCGGCAACAATCACATCACCAAGAGACAGACCGGACTCGACAATATATTCCGTCCCGTTATTCAACCGAAATACATCAACCGGAGTTGACTTCGCCTTGCCATCAACCACTTTATATACGAAGACACGGTTCTGTAATTCATAAGTGGCAGCTTGAGGAATAGCAATCACACTGTCACGATACGAAGGGACAAATACCGTACCACTACCACCATTACGGAGTAGTTTCTCCGGATTGTCAAACTCCGCACGCAAACTTACCGCACCTGTACTCTCATCTATGCTCCCACTCACTGCGTTGATCTTACCGGAATGGGAATAAGCCTTACCGTTGCTCAAGGTCAACTCTACATCAGGCATCTCAGCCATTGCTTTCTGAAGCGAACCGTATTGTTGCACCAAATCCAATATCTGATTCTCATTCATTGAAAAATAGGCATAAATTTTCTCATCATCGGAAACTGTTACCAATGGTTCCGCAATATTGCTACCCACAAGAGCCCCCACACGATAAGGAATCATACTGGCAACCCCGTTAACAGGACTTTTAACTTCTGTATAAGACAGATTATTACGGGCATTGATTTCCTCTGCCCGAGCCTGAGCAAGACTGGCCTGAGCTTCTGCAAGGGAATTGCGAGCGGTTTGGAGATCAAATTCCGAAACCACATCCTCTCGGAACAACTCCTCTTTACTCTCCGCCGTAAGCCGGGCAGTAGCCAGACGGGATTCCGCACTCTTTACATTAGCTATTGCCATTTCGAGTGCAGCTTTATAAGGAACCTGGTCAATAATGAACAATACCTGTCCTTTTTTTACCACGTCACCCTCATTCAAACGAATTTCTGTAATGATGCCATCCCCCTGCGGGCGTATCTCAACATACTGCCTACCTCGCAAACTAGCCGCATATCCGTTTTTTAGTGTCCGATCAGTAAATTCCACACGAAGTGTCTTGTACTTGACACCCGGCTCTTGCTGTTGTTTAGAACTACACGAAGACAGCAATACCAAAACTGATAATAAAACGAAGAAAACTTTCATTATTTTTCTGTTTGTTTATTTATTATTATTGAATGAAAATTAGTTTCCCAAAACAGTCGGTGACAAATCTAAAAAGATTTTGCATACATTCTAAGAATGTGTTGACGAACAGTAGAAATGTGTTGACGAACGACAACAATCCAGCGTTTGAAGTATGAGAACAAAGAATTATCTTTGCAGAAACAACTTAATATTTAATATAAAAAGACCAAGTATAGATGTTTCTAAAAAGAATAAAGAAAAAAGTGAGGGGAACAGCAGAAAGTGCCGTTGCATATCCCAGAATAACCCTCTATGTAGACCTGCTCTTTTGTATAATCATATTGCCCCTAACTATCCTGCTTGTCCCAGTAGACAAATGGTTTGTAACTCAGCCTGCTTTTGTAGTGACGCTGGTCATATATCTTTACCTACTTTATTTCGTCTACCGCAAAGTGAGTATTCCATCACTGTTCATGCGTAAAAGGTATGGATGGATTATAATGACAGTTATCATGCTCTTGTTTGTAACTGAACTAATGACTCATTTCCCCTTGCCGGAAAATCCTCACTCCAAACTGCCTCTGGATTTCCGCCGCCATTTGCATTCCCAAACCGTATGGTTCTTTTTCCTTATCATATCCGGTTTTGGACTGGCCATTGAAGTCACCTTCGAACTTTTCCGTCAAATGCTTGCCCGTCAAGAAGTGGAAGCAGAGAAAAACCGCGCCGAACTGGCCATGTATAAAGCACAGATAAATCCACATTTTCTATTCAACACTCTCAATACTCTGTATGGACTGGTTATAACTAAATCTGACCTGACCGAATCCGCCTTTGTCAAGTTCTCCAATATTCTCAAATATATGTACCATAATGCCTCAGTCGAAAAAATAGACGTAAAAAGTGAAATAGAATATATCCGACAGTATGTTGAACTACAACAGTTACGTCTCAACCATCACACCAAGGTCATATTCGAGAGTCATACAGATCAGGAATATGTGAAAATTCCTCCAATGATCCTAATCACCTTCGTGGAAAATGCATTTAAATATGGGACATCTTCTTCCGAAGACTGTACCGTGCTCATACGGATTGTCGTAGAAGACGGTACATTACTTTTCAAGACATGTAATTCCATCATGAGAGAGAAAGAACAGGATAGCCCCTCCATAGGTATAGAAAACTGCCGAAAGCGTCTGAGACTACTTTATCCTGAACGTTTCACATTGCTTACGGAAAAGGATGAGAACAAACGGGAGTTCAGAACAAAATTAATCATACAGCTTTCATGAGAAAAATTAACTGCATAGCCATAGACGATGAACCCATCGCGCTATTTATCATCAAACAGTTCTGTGATAGAAAAGGAGGTATGGAAATAACCACCTTCTGTGATCCCCGCATTGGGTTGGAAGAAATCATACGAACAAAACCGGACTTAGTATTTCTTGACATTGAAATGAACGGTCTCAATGGTTTGGATGTAGCAAAAGCTTTACCTGTGGAATGTACCCTTATCTTTACTACTGCACACGCCAAATATGCACTCGACGGTTTCAATCTGGATGCCGTGGATTTTTTGCACAAGCCTATAGCTTATAAACGTTTCGAAAGGGCTGTGGAGAAAGCTATGCTACATATAGGAGGACTTACAGAACCATGGAATGAAGCCATGCAGGAAAATATTGTCGTAAAGCAAGACTACACCAGTATAACTGTACCTATTTCCGATATATTTTATATTGAAGCAATGGAGAATTATAGCAAAATATTCCGAATCTGTGGAGAAAATATCATTTCGAGACTTAATATAAAAGCTCTCCATGGAATGTTGCCCAAAAACTACTTTTTAAGAGTGCATCGTTCTTTTCTGATTCCATTAAACAAGGTCAGCCAATTCTCCAAACAGGAAATACATCTTCAAGGACTTGAAAGAACCATTCCCGTAGTATATATATGAAGTACTGTCTCAAAACAAAAGAAAATAGGGGGCATCTGGATAGCCACAAACGTACCGATGCTATCTTGAAATCTCTTATGCTGTCCGGAGATAAGTGACATGCCTACACAAACAAGGTTCTGTTTTTATAACCGATATCTCTACCATTATTTAAGGACGTATAAAAGATAGACTTCTGTCTTCTTCCGCAAACAAGATTGCCGTATTCACCAGTGCCAGATGGGAATATGCTTGTGGAAAATTGCCCAGTTGTTCTTTGGTATTGAAATCGATGTCTTCACTAAACAATCCCAAATGGTTTGCATATTTCAGCACCTCATCAAAAAGACACCTGGCCTCTTCTCTTCTACCTGTAACAAACAACCCTCGTATCAACCAGAACGTACAAATGGTAAAAGCGGAAGAAGGCATGCCAAAATCGTCCTCACTGTTATAGCGATACATCAATCCCTTATAAAACAACGCTTTCCGGACAGCTTCCACCGTCTTATGGTAACGGATATCATCAGCTTGGATGAACCCGTAAGGCTCCATCAGTAGCAAAGATGAATCCAACGCTTCGTTATCGTAAGCCTGAGAGAAACTTTGCATTTTTTCCTTCCACCCATGTTCCATCACATCCTGGCGGATATTATCAGCTTCCTGCATCCAGCGCTCGGAATCACCGTATTTGCCCAACATACGGGCTATCTTCACACCCCGATCCAAGGCCACCCAGCACATCACTTTAGAAGAAACAAAATGGCGGCTTTCCCCCCTGATTTCCCAAATACCTTTGTCTGGCTTCTGCCAGTCTTCCTGAACAGTGTCAAGAATACTTTTCACCATTTCCCACATGTCTTCTATCTCATCCAATGTTCCCGGCATCAAGCGATAATACTGGTAAATTAAGTCCATTAAATATCCGAAAGAATCATTCTGCCGTTGATGATACGCATCGTTCCCTATACGGACAGGTCTGGAATCTTTGTAACCAGAAAGATGCTCCAAAATAACTTCAGTCAATTTGCGTTCTCCGCGTATCCCATACATAATCTGATAGGATCTCCTGTTAGCAACAAATGTGGACTGTATAAATTTCATAAAACGCCTGGCAGCACCCGCATGCCCTACTCGGAACATGGTTTCGATTGACATGGAAGCATCCCGCAACCAGCAGAACCGGTAATCCCAATTTCGAACATCACCCACCGTTTCGGGCAGACTCGTAGTTAATGCCGCCAGTACAGCACCCTTATAGTAAGACATCAGTTTCAATACCAACAAGCTTCGTTCTATCACGTCATTATAAAGTGTATACTTTTTACTTCGATTTGTCCAGTTCAGCCAGTAAACCAACGTCCGACAATACTCCAGTTTTTCACGTTCAATATCTATCGGAATCACTTTTTCATTATAGGAAAGCAACATAAATTCGTCTTTTTCAAGCTGTACGGTTCGCTTCAACGAGATGTCCTCCAAAGGCAAGGAGGAATACAGATATTGCCTGTCTTTGCTATCGGAAGAACAATAAGTCTCGATATAATCAGAGGTTGTATTATAAATGACTTTCCCACGGGCATAATTCGGAGCTGGACTATATTTAATTTTAAACTCCGGTTTACCTCTTACCAGATGAATATAGCGGTACAGCTCCGCCGGAATATATTGTCCCTTACTATCATTCTTAAAACGATAACAGGGCATGAAATCGAGTACATCAAATTCTCCCGCTTCTGATAAGAACTTGGTAGAAAGTATATTAGTATGTGGAACATACGTTTGTAATATCCGATAATCAGAATTTACCTCGAAACCGAAGCAACCTCCCTTCTCCCGGTCGAGCAACGCTGCAAAAATAGATGGGGAATCAAAATCCGGGAAACATAACCACTCCACATTCCCTGTTTCGGAAATCAGAGCAGCAGTACGCCCATTGCCTACAACACCATAATTCAAATTCATCGTACAATCATTTTATAATTTCTTCAATAAACCTTTCAAAAAATCGACAGTTGTCTCTATACGCCTCTTTATCATTTCACCCTTACGGTGTCTCTGCTCCCTTCTGGCAAGTGCACTAAGAAACGGCA
>OAVB01001782.1_pt1 | contig 12099 bp, 6 predicted proteins | sample 1516871 | NCBI WGS metagenome assembly OAVB01 (sample SAMEA2580069, study PRJEB22360) | human gut metagenome | biome: human gut; feature: human-associated habitat; material: faeces | place: Denmark | collected 2008/2010 | reverse complement strand
CAGGATTCTATCCTTGTTTTCAATCAAGATTGCGAACTTGTTTCGCAATTACCTATTTTTATGTCTGTATTTTCCTGCTTATTCTCCTCACCTATTACACCTAATGAAAACACCACAAATCATTATCCAATAATTGTCTGTATTGGGGGTGATTCTCTCGTATGTATTCCCGCTTAAACGCTGCAAATCTGGATTCCTTTCTAAGTAATGCTTTTATTTTCCTTTTTGCCACTCTCGAATCCGGATTGTTTTGGAATTCTTCAATAGAATCATATAATTTATTCATTTCCTCTGTCAATGCTTCAAATCTCATTTCACTTTTATATACACGCATCGATGTATTTCTTAAGCTAAACACTTCCGTTACCAATTCTGCCGTTAATAATGAATTCTTATCTTTTTCATCTCTAGCAAATATATGTACATTCTCATTTTCCAGTTGAAATGATATTACCTCTTCAGGATCAGTTTTACAACAATCAATAATTCCCTCATCATATTTATTTTGATTTTTTACATTATTACAGTGTCCACATGCCCAAAACAAATTATTCCAATCGAACTTTCTATCTAAATACTTTCCATTTTTATGTGGCAATAAATGTTCCACTTGAGGATCCTGCAATTTATCCATCTCACAAATATAACACTTATTATGAAAATCCTTTTTCAATTGTTCCACTACATCATTCTTTTCATAGCTTCCACCTTTTTTCTTAGCTTCTTCCTGTAATGAAACTGGCGCAGGAAAAGATCTTACTATTTTGACCATTAAATGTCCTCCCTGCTTCTTAACGCTAACTTCAGGCGTTGATACTCCGTTGTGATATTCAGTGCAAGATAATCCGGAATTTCATCCAAGTACATTTCCAGTTCAGATATTTCCTCAAAATCATCATCTGATAACTCTTTTTTATTTACTAGAATTTTATATCTTTCGAATTTTTCTTTTAAACTGTTTGACATTGTATCTGAATCAAAATATCCTTCTACAATTCCTGCATATGGTACATTTGACAGTCCATTTGTTACTAATAAATGTTTTTCCAGATCATATATGATTGCATTTTCAATACTGTTAATAACAAATGGTGAATGCGTTGAAACAATAAACTGCACATTGGGGAAAATAGTTGTTAATAATCCTAATATTTTTTTCTGTAAAGCTAAATGCAGATGTGTTTCTATTTCATCTATCAAAACAATACCCGGTATAGAAAAATCAAATACCGTAGTAATCTGTTTTTCCATTCGGATAATAACATCTACCACAATGTCTAATACGGCTGCAAAACCGCTGGAAAGCGTATTAAAATCAAATGGTTCCCTTCCATTCATGATAATTTTGAACTTAAATGTATCTTCATCAAATTCTAGTTTTAGAAAATCATCCTCAAAAATTGTCTGTAGCAATTTTTCAAAACATTCAAACCATGCTTTAATTTTTCCTGCCTTCTCTTCTTTCCCATTAGAAGCAGCCAACGCCTGTGTCATTTTTAAGTCAAGTAAATACTTAATAAAATCATCTCGAGGAGTTTCATCTATCGTATAATCATTTTTCAGTTCAACCTTTTCCACATGCTTGGGGACCTGAGCTCTAAAAACTCTATCCGCCTTATAATATGCTACGATAAAATGCCCTTGTTGAAATTCCTGTCGAACGTCCTCTAATGAACAGTTTAAGTCTAACATGATCCCTGCAGAAGTTTCTTCAATTTCTTTTTCAAAATATGCTATACGCTCTTTAATTTTTCGAACTTCTAAAGTATTTCCTTTTTCTTTGCTGACTATCAGATTTTTTTTATCATTTTCAAGATAGCGCATCGCATCCATCGGGTTATCCGAATTTGTAATTGAACCCAAAAAAGTAGCTATCGAATTTAGCAAACTGGTTTTACCACTTCCATTTTTCCCAGTGATAATTAAATGTTTGGCCTCCTGGTCAGATAATTTAATTTCAATATTTTCCAAGTGACGTACTTTATTGATTTTAATGTTCGAAATAAAAATTTTCTCCATGTTACTCTCCATTCTGTCCATACGCTTATCTTTCTTATGTATTATACAATACATTAACACATTATGGTTACTATTATATCAAAAATTCAAGCAACTATTCTAATTCATTCAGGTATTCAACTGCTACAATTTATCCTTCCCAATCTGCCAGGTCACGTAAATAATTTGATTTTTGCAAAAATCCGATACATATTAAAATATTGTAACTATTCAGAACCCCATTCGCAAAATCGCTGTTTCACAGCTTGTTTTTTGCTCATGTGGTTACTTCGCCATATAAATTGAGTCAAATATGCTTGTAAACAAGCATATTCTGCCTTAATTTGCATGGCTCTGAATAGTTACAAAATATTAATCAAAGGAGACTCTATAAAATGAAAACAAAAAATCAATCACATCTTTCAAATTATCTTGCCTATTGCACAGCTCAAAAAAAACTGGATTCCAAGACCATCAAATCCTATATGATAGACTTATATCAATTTCTCTGTTTCATTGAAGATACTGAAATAGAAGAACTCTCTATTCCTATCCTTGAATCCTACATCAGTTCTCTACATGCACATTACAAGCCCAAAACCGTCAAACGCAAAATAGCGTCTACCAAAGCTTTTTTTCATTATCTTGAGTACAAAGAAATCCTTGAAAAAAATCCTTTTGATAAACTGCACATTCGTTTCCGGGAACCAATTCTTTTGCCTAAAACAATCCCTTTACACTCTATCGAAAGCATCTTAGCAACGATTTATCATGAACACCAGACAGCTCGTACGCCATATCAAAGAAGAAACGCGCTTCGTGATGCGGCTGTTATAGAATTTCTATTTGCAACAGGTATTCGCATATCCGAATTATGCAACCTGACTCCAAATGAAGTCAATCTCAATGAAGGTTCCATTCTGATCTATGGAAAAGGCAGTAAGGAAAGGCGGATACATATCGGAAATGAAGATGTATTAAACATTTTAAAAGAATATGAAAAAAAATATCACAAAGAAATTGTTTCCTGTAATCATTTTTTTGCCAGTCAATCCGGCAAACCACTCTCCGACCAAAGTGTAAGAAGGATGATAAATAAATATACTTCTGTTGCATCCATAGATCAACATATTACTCCTCATATGTTTCGTCATACTTTTGCAACAGCACTTTTAGAAGAAGATGTGGATATCCGTTATATTCAGGAAATGCTTGGGCACAGCTCCATCAATGTAACTGAAATATATACCCATGTTACATTAGCAAAGCAAAGAGAGATTCTGACTAATAAGCATCCGAGGAAAAAGATGAGAGTTGAAGGATAATTTTTAGTTATCCGTTATTTGTATAGATACAGGATAATTCTAAATTATCTAGTGAAAACATTATTGATATATAATAGTTGTCTATTATTCTGGTAATTACATTGTTAACAAAAAAGGTTAATAAAATGAGTGAGAATCTTGATGCAAAAAAAAATTGGAAAAGCTTTGAAATATTAGCAGTAAAAATCGTAAAAATACAAATCGAGGGGATTCTAGAATACGATAACTTGGAATTTCATGAGGATAGTGTTCCATTAACTCGGGATCATGGAATTGATGGACAATTACATATTACGTTAAGCGGGAATGATATTACAATTACTGTGGAAGCCAAATTACGTTCAAAAGATCCTTTGGGTTTAAAAGAATTTGCCTCATCTATCGTTAATTATTTTATTAATTTGAGTGATATTCATTTTGTTGTAACAAATGTGGAATTTTCCGAAGATGCACAAAATATATTAAAAAGTATTCAGAAAAAACGCGAAAAATATTGTTTGAATTATATAGATGGCTCTTTGATACAGCAAAGTATTAAAAAAATTAATTACAACGATTGTAATCACGATCAAAAAAAACAATTAGAGGAATTGGTTTCATATTTTTCAAAGCAGAATTATTCACATACACTTCCTATACAATACCAAAACTTGGAAGGAAGAGTCAGAAAAATTTTTGCGGAAAATACTTACATTTTACCACAGCATATATCTGCGGAAAAAGAAATATGCAGTCTATTGAACCGTAATAATTGTTTTTTGATAGTTGAAGGGGACAGAGGAATTGGAAAAAGCTATGTGATTGATAGAGCACTAGCAAATTATAAAGAAAATTCATCCGTTATACCAATCGACTTAAGTTCTGATTGGTCACGTCAAACATTATTATTGGAGATTACAAAGGAATTATTGCAGCTAGATTTCTCAAAATTACTGGCGTTACTTTCTGAAGCCGATAAGAAAGATTTGAATAGACAAATATTAGAAAACGCAAATACAGAGGATGATTATCTAATAGCATTAAAGCAATTACTGTTTTTTGATGTCGATGAGAAAGTTCATTATAATTATTTGATTAGAACTTTCTTTGCAAATATATTAGAAAAAACAAACATTTCAATATTATTATATTTATATAATATTAATGAAGTTTCAATACAAGTAAGTAATTTTTTTCTTAATTTTCTTCCTGCAATAGCAGATAAAATAAAGACTATTATTGAAGTGGATAACGTTCCACTTGTTCAATCTACAGAGGAATCCATAAACTTTGTACATTCACTGCGTCAATATTCGCAAGGAGGAATTTCAGCTACAACATATTGGATGCATGAATGTAAAAAAGATGAGGTCTTAGAATATATTAAAAGAAATTTGCGCTTAAGCAGTTCACAGGATATTGCTAATTATATTTGTTACAAATATGGATGCAATTTAATGGTTTTAGCAGACGTTCTCGATTATATCAATCAGAATGGAATAAAAACGCAAACAGAGATTGCAAGAATGCCACTAGTTCAATACGGTACATTTTCTAATTATCTCTTGGAACAATACTATCAGAAACTATCTGATAAACAGAAAAAAGCGTTTATTTGGAGTGCTGTCATTATAGAATTATTAGATGGGCATTTGAATTATGAACTCCTTATAGAACTTGAGGGTGTACTGGATATTGATAATATAGCTAATTTACTCTTAGATACGCCTTTTTTTGAAGAAACTGGAGAGGCTATTGTTGTAAAAAATAGTACCTATAAAAATATATTAACTGCTTCTATACCTCAATTCGAAAAACTTAGAGTAATCAAATTTCTATTAAAACATAAAACAAGTTGGGATTTGCCAGAAGTACAAATGCAATATAAAGAATGTTGCTTTAAATTAATTGCTAAGAAGGAAGTTGATATATTAGAAATAAAGAACCTAATTACTACGCTTAGAGTACAAAACTTGACTAACCTCAAAAGTCATTTACTCTTTTTGTGCTATCAATATTTTGACAGCACAGAACCAGAAAGCAAAAGCACATTATTCTTTTTAGTAGAATATCTTGAAAGTATTACGGAAAAATTATTATATTGCAGAAAAGAAAATAACGAACTTTTGGAAAAAGCAAATAGTTTATGCAAAAATCAAATTGCTGCAATCAACAAAACCAATAATGATACAAGTGATATTTATGAATTACAAGTAAAAATCTATTTCCTTTATTATAATCAGCAGAAAACTTTGTTTCGGTTTGACCTTGCAGAAGAGTTTATTGATAAAGGATTGCTTTTGGAACAGCATTGCCTCGATAAAGAATTAGTGGGAAAAATGTATTGGTGCAAGGGATTATGCTTAAAAGAACGAGGAATAAAACCCGGTTTTTTAGATTTTATGTTAAAAGGTATTAAAAAATATCCAGATGCAATGTACCTAAAAATATGTTATCTCTCCAATTATGCATCATCAAATTTTAAAACTGATCTGAATAAATCCTATAAGGCATTGGATGTTGGCATACGGTTGGCTCAAAAAGCTCAATTTATTGATTTAGAAGTGTGGCTAAGCAATAATCAAATCATATGTAATCTGACAAAGAAAGATTTTTCAGAAGCGTGCCTAAAACAAATTATAGCCGTAAGAGAAAAGGCAGACAGATATGAATTACTCTCTGATATATCTCGAGCATATAATAATGAAGGTGTTTGGTACTTTGAAAACGGAAATATATGCGAAGCTTTGGACTGTCTGCAGCATGCACTTAATATATTTGATGAATCAGTAACAGATCAACAGAAATTTCTTTTTAGAACAAACAAAATTGTTTTACTTTGGAAAGAAAAAAAGAATATTAAAAATGATTTAAATATATTATATGATTGGCTAAAAGATAATTATCGGATTATGGAAAGTAAATTAAATAAAACTAGCAATTTAAAAAAAGAAAACAATTACGCTGCAATTTTATCACTTTACAAAGTTTCATGCATTACGGGTCAAAACTGGTTTGTCCAAAAATTGACAGAGTGGTTTAAATATCCTGCTTTTGATTCGATTAAAAATAATCCAATAAATGCGTTTGAGCCAGGCAAAGACATAATAGACAAAGCTTTTCTTGTAAAGAATGAGATTTTTATTTTATTTTAAAATCTACAGAACATATTATCTGCCGTACACACTCTCCCTGTAGAAAATGTGTGTATGGCAGAATCTACTAGCACTTTTGGTAAATTGTATCAATTAAGCCTGCTTTAGACTCATTAGAATAAACCAGTAACTTCTCTACATAGGTATACAATTCAAAATAAATTGACCATAATTGTTCAAGCGTCAAGCTAGCATAATCGAAAGCTACTGATATATGTACAACATTTCTAGAAGCATTCCTTAGGTGCTTGTATTTCAAACCAACTTTGTCATAAGACATTATTTTAAAATTATTTTTTGTATCATAATACAAAGAATAGATACTCGTAAAAGGAATATTGGTGACAAGTGTTTTCTCCGGTTTAAATGCTGTCTTTATATTTCGTATATAATTTATAAGAGGTAAAACTTTATATTCGCTCATTAATGGAGATTCCAATAAAACTAGTAATTCTGTAAACTTAAGGTCTAGAGTGGCTGCTTCATCCTTATCGGACACCAATGATACGTCAGCTAGATGTTTCTTTTCTGAAAACACATCATATAAACTTCCGTTATAAACAACATACCCATATGCGGTATTCTTATAAATAACAGGAAGTTTTCTATCATTGGCAATTGATTCCATTGTATGGATTCGTTCTCCTTTGGTCAATACATATTCTTCTGTGGAATAAGGATTCCAAATGTTAGTGGTATTAATAATATCAAAATAATAAGCAAAAAGGTAGCTACCATCATTTGTGTCGATTTCCCATAATTTATAATCTATCACATTTTCACATATTTCCTGAATATTTAAAACCGTACAATGAATACAGTTTTGGATGATTTGTGCAATATCAAATTTAGAAGGCAATTCAGTAAGATAAGGATAAGTATCCATTGAATGCACTTTTATTGCCTGATACCAATCTATACTTTTTTTCAAAAATTGCGTTTGTTTTTTTTCTGCTTTTAATCCATATGCAAACATATGCGAATCAAAAAAATCAAATGTCTGCTCTATTTTTTTGGCAGATTGTTTTGCATTTTTACCCATATAATCAGTCAAAAATGGCTGACCACAGAAAAAGAGCAGTTTTTGCCTTAATGCTATAATATCATTGTAAGGCACAACAAAACCGTTATACCAATCTTCTAAATAGTCTTTTCCATAACCGTTGGGTGTTGCAATAACAGGAATTCCTTGATTTAATGCTTCTAATAACACTAAACCACCTGCTTCATATTTGGAGTGGGTAATCAGTACAGAACTTTTTAATAAAAGTGTACTTATGCCTTCCGGTGGAAGTGTTCCCCACCATATAATTCGATGTTGTTTTTCAAAATTTACGAGTTGTGGGATGTCTTCTTTTATATCATTTCTGAACTGTTCTATTTGACTTGGGGCACCACCTACAATCCATAAATTAGGCATTTGCTCACCTATAATCTCATAAGCCTGCACCCACGCAATAATAATTTCTTTAATTCCCTTATTTTTATGTATTCGACCAAAATATATAAAATTTTTTCGATTCCACCACAAATAATCATCTTCTTTGTTAATGTATGAAAAATAGCTCAAATATTGTTGTTCTACGATTGTACTTCCGAGTGTATTGACTCGTACTTCACCTCTAGTATTATAGGCAGGATAAAGATAATTATTGTCTACCTTTAATCCGGCTAAAATAAGATGTTCTGACGGAATAGCATACAATTTCCGCATTTCATTTATTTCGGACAGTGACGAACAGATTAAATATTTAGCGTGTGCAAATACTTTTTCTTCTTCATGGATCCGTTGCTTTGCTATATCTTCTACGGCACCAGTCTGTTCTTTTTTCTTAGCGTTAGATAAGATTGTGTGTACATAAAATGTATTATATTGTTCAGCGAGCTCGTATGCCAACATACCTGATTGCCAATAACTGCTATGAAATATAAATGAACAATCACTGTATTTTGATAAAATTTCAATGATTAATTCTTTTGAGCGTGAGTGGTAGTTTTGTAAAACATCCTTGTCTATAGGTCCCCAATCCCCTAAATTGATTCTATAAAAATCAGAGAATGGTGTTATGCTTATATATTCCTCTAAATGTGGATATTTTTTTCGCGTAATATAAATGTGATATATGTTATTTTTCTGCAATTCTTGTAAAAGACTTCTTGAATAGGTGTTACCTCCTCCTATATCGCCTGCCCCCGAGGGAATAGTTGGATCACAATGTAAATCGATAATTACAACATATTTCTTCATCTATATAGAACTCCTTTTGGTGTATATTTTAGAATTATCCTGTATCTATACAAATAACGGATAACTAAAAATTATCCTTCAACTCTCATCTTTTTCCTCGGATGCTTATTAGTCAGAATCTCTCTTTGCTTTGCTAATGTAACATGGGTATATATTTCAGTTACATTGATGGAGCTGTGCCCAAGCATTTCCTGAATATAACGGATATCCACATCTTCTTCTAAAAGTGCTGTTGCAAAAGTATGACGAAACATATGAGGAGTAATATGTTGATCTATGGATGCAACAGAAGTATATTTATTTATCATCCTTCTTACACTTTGGTCGGAGAGTGGTTTGCCGGATTGACTGGCAAAAAAATGATTACAGGAAACAATTTCTTTGTGATATTTTTTTTCATATTCTTTTAAAATGTTTAATACATCTTCATTTCCGATATGTATCCGCCTTTCCTTACTGCCTTTTCCATAGATCAGAATGGAACCTTCATTGAGATTGACTTCATTTGGAGTCAGGTTGCATAATTCGGATATGCGAATACCTGTTGCAAATAGAAATTCTATAACAGCCGCATCACGAAGCGCGTTTCTTCTTTGATATGGCGTACGAGCTGTCTGGTGTTCATGATAAATCGTTGCTAAGATGCTTTCGATAGAGTGTAAAGGGATTGTTTTAGGCAAAAGAATTGGTTCCCGGAAACGAATGTGCAGTTTATCAAAAGGATTTTTTTCAAGGATTTCTTTGTACTCAAGATAATGAAAAAAAGCTTTGGTAGACGCTATTTTGCGTTTGACGGTTTTGGGCTTGTAATGTGCATGTAGAGAACTGATGTAGGATTCAAGGATAGGAATAGAGAGTTCTTCTATTTCAGTATCTTCAATGAAACAGAGAAATTGATATAAGTCTATCATATAGGATTTGATGGTCTTGGAATCCAGTTTTTTTTGAGCTGTGCAATAGGCAAGATAATTTGAAAGATGTGATTGATTTTTTGTTTTCATTTTATAGAGTCTCCTTTGATTAATATTTTGTAACTATTCAGAGCCATGCAAATTAAGGCAGAATATGCTTGTTTACAAGCATATTTGACTCAATTTATATGGCGAAGTAACCACATGAGCAAAAAACAAGCTGTGAAACAGCGATTTTGCGAATGGGGTTCTGAATAGTTACAATATTTTAATATGTATCGGATTTTTGCAAAAATCAAATTATTTACGTGACCTGGCAGATTGGGAAGGATAAATTGTAGCAGTTGAATACCTGAATGAATTAGAATAGTTGCTTGAATTTTTGATATAATAGTAACCATAATGTGTTAATGTATTGTATAATACATAAGAAAGATAAGCGTATGGACAGAATGGAGAGTAACATGGAGAAAATTTTTATTTCGAACATTAAAATCAATAAAGTACGTCACTTGGAAAATATTGAAATTAAATTATCTGACCAGGAGGCCAAACATTTAATTATCACTGGGAAAAATGGAAGTGGTAAAACCAGTTTGCTAAATTCGATAGCTACTTTTTTGGGTTCAATTACAAATTCGGATAACCCGATGGATGCGATGCGCTATCTTGAAAATGATAAAAAAAATCTGATAGTCAGCAAAGAAAAAGGAAATACTTTAGAAGTTCGAAAAATTAAAGAGCGTATAGCATATTTTGAAAAAGAAATTGAAGAAACTTCTGCAGGGATCATGTTAGACTTAAACTGTTCATTAGAGGACGTTCGACAGGAATTTCAACAAGGGCATTTTATCGTAGCATATTATAAGGCGGATAGAGTTTTTAGAGCTCAGGTCCCCAAGCATGTGGAAAAGGTTGAACTGAAAAATGATTATACGATAGATGAAACTCCTCGAGATGATTTTATTAAGTATTTACTTGACTTAAAAATGACACAGGCGTTGGCTGCTTCTAATGGGAAAGAAGAGAAGGCAGGAAAAATTAAAGCATGGTTTGAATGTTTTGAAAAATTGCTACAGACAATTTTTGAGGATGATTTTCTAAAACTAGAATTTGATGAAGATACATTTAAGTTCAAAATTATCATGAATGGAAGGGAACCATTTGATTTTAATACGCTTTCCAGCGGTTTTGCAGCCGTATTAGACATTGTGGTAGATGTTATTATCCGAATGGAAAAACAGATTACTACGGTATTTGATTTTTCTATACCGGGTATTGTTTTGATAGATGAAATAGAAACACATCTGCATTTAGCTTTACAGAAAAAAATATTAGGATTATTAACAACTATTTTCCCCAATGTGCAGTTTATTGTTTCAACGCATTCACCATTTGTTATTAACAGTATTGAAAATGCAATCATATATGATCTGGAAAAACATTTATTAGTAACAAATGGACTGTCAAATGTACCATATGCAGGAATTGTAGAAGGATATTTTGATTCAGATACAATGTCAAACAGTTTAAAAGAAAAATTCGAAAGATATAAAATTCTAGTAAATAAAAAAGAGTTATCAGATGATGATTTTGAGGAAATATCTGAACTGGAAATGTACTTGGATGAAATTCCGGATTATCTTGCACTGAATATCACAACGGAGTATCAACGCCTGAAGTTAGCGTTAAGAAGCAGGGAGGACATTTAATGGTCAAAATAGTAAGATCTTTTCCTGCGCCAGTTTCATTACAGGAAGAAGCTAAGAAAAAAGGTGGAAGCTATGAAAAGAATGATGTAGTGGAACAATTGAAAAAGGATTTTCATAATAAGTGTTATATTTGTGAGATGGATAAATTGCAGGATCCTCAAGTGGAACATTTATTGCCACATAAAAATGGAAAGTATTTAGATAGAAAGTTCGATTGGAATAATTTGTTTTGGGCATGTGGACACTGTAATAATGTAAAAAATCAAAATAAATATGATGAGGGAATTATTGATTGTTGTAAAACTGATCCTGAAGAGGTAATATCATTTCAACTGGAAAATGAGAATGTACATATATTTGCTAGAGATGAAAAAGATAAGAATTCATTATTAACGGCAGAATTGGTAACGGAAGTGTTTAGCTTAAGAAATACATCGATGCGTGTATATAAAAGTGAAATGAGATTTGAAGCATTGACAGAGGAAATGAATAAATTATATGATTCTATTGAAGAATTCCAAAACAATCCGGATTCGAGAGTGGCAAAAAGGAAAATAAAAGCATTACTTAGAAAGGAATCCAGATTTGCAGCGTTTAAGCGGGAATACATACGAGAGAATCACCCCCAATACAGACAATTATTGGATAATGATTTGTGGTGTTTTCATTAGGTGTAATAGGTGAGGAGAATAAGCAGGAAAATACAGACATAAAAATAGGTAATTGCGAAACAAGTTCGCAATCTTGATTGAAAACAAGGATAGAATCCTG